>Ga0153928_1000063_pt1 | contig 55118 bp, 54 predicted proteins | sample TSNJ012MetaG_FD_106656 | JGI IMG/M metagenome (GOLD analysis project Ga0153928, IMG submission 106656) | Attine ant fungus gardens microbial communities from New Jersey, USA - TSNJ012 MetaG | ecosystem: Host-associated > Fungi > Mycelium > Unclassified | place: USA: New Jersey, Wharton State...
CTATGCGGCGCAGTTCAGCGTCATGGAGAACGCCAACGCGATTGCCGCCAAGGCGATCCGCACCTGCGGCGGGCAAGCCATGCTCAAGAGCCTCGCGCTCGAGCGTATCTATCGCGACAGCCGCTGCGGCTCGCTCATGCTGCCGTGGACCGCGGAAATCTGCCTCGACCGCATCGGCCGCGAGGCGCTATATGAGCCGGGCGAGACGGACGATTAGCCGCGCGGTTTCCGGTTTGCCGTTATTTTGCCGCGGTCGCGCCGCTCGATGATCGCCACGGGGACGGAGGTCCGTATGAAAAAACTTCTGGCAGCAGCCGCGATCATGATGGCCGTGACGGGGCCGGCCTATGCCCCGTCGAAGGGCGACAGCGAAAACATGTTGCAAAAGCAAATCGACGAGCAGCAGAAGCGGGAAAACAAGGACGTCGATAAAGCCTATAACCAAATGCTCAAGGGCACGCGGACGGGCACCAAGCCGTACGACCCGTGGGGCAGCGTCAGGCCGGGCGACAAGAAATAAATCCACGACCGCGCCCTACCGATGGCGCAGGGAAGCTTCTTCGAACGGTTGAAGAACGCGGCCGCCGCCGAGTGGCGCACCTATATCGAGCACCCGTTCACGGCCGGCATGGCGGACGGCAGCCTGCCGCAGCCGGCGTTCCGGCAGTACCTTGTGCAGGATTATCTCTTCCTCATCGAGTTCGCGCGCGCCTACGCGCTCGCCATCTACAAGGCGCCGCAGCTTGCCGACATGCGCGAAGCCGCCGCCGCGCTTTCCGCCATCCTCGACGTCGAGATGAGCCTCCACGTGAAGCTGTGCGCCGGCTGGGGGCTGTCGCCCCGTGATCTCGAACGCGCGACGGCAGCGGCGGAGACGCTCGCCTATACCCGCTACGTGCTCGACACCGGCCTGCGCGGCGATCTTCTCGCGCTCAAAGTCGCGCTCGCGCCCTGCGTGATCGGCTATGCGGAGATCGGCAGGCGGCTCGCGGCGCAGGCAGGCGGCGGCGCGGCAAATCCCTATCGTGTGTGGATCGACGAATATGCCGGCCCCGCCTATCAGGAGGTCGCCGCCAAGGCGTGCGCCGACCTCGACCGGCTCGCGGCGCGCTACGTCACGCCGGCGCGCGAAGGGGAGCTGATCGCGGTCTTCAAGGAAGCGACGCGGCTCGAGGCCGATTTCTGGGACATGGGCTGGCGCGCGGGAGCGAATTAAACTCTGCCTCGTCATGCCCCGCGAAAGCGGGGCATCCAGTACGCCCGGTCTCTCGCTTCGTTTGATAGCGCACGGAGTACTGGATCGCCCGCTTTCGCGGGCGATGACGACGGAAGTGCACGAACGGAATCGGCATTAGATGGACCTCTCCGACCTCATCGCCCGCAACGCCGATTTCACGCCGGAGAAGATCGCGTTGCGGTTCGAGAGGCGGAGCCTCACCTATGCGGGCTTCGCCGCGCGCATCGCCGCGGCGGCGCGCGCGCTCAAATCCCGGCTCGGCGTCGGGCGCGGCGATCGGGTCGCGATCCTCGCCGCCAACCATCCCGATTATCTGGTGCTGCTTTACGCGTGCGCGCGGCTCGGCGCCATGCTGGTGCCGCTCAACTGGCGCCTGGCCGTGCCAGAGCAGATGTTCATCCTCGCCGACGCCTCGGTGAAGGCGCTGGTCGTCGAGGAGGCGTTCGCGGAGATCGTCGCGCCGCTCGCGGCGGCGCTGCCTGAAGCGCGCGCCGTCGGGCTTGATTTCGCGCGCGACAACGTGCCCGCGCTCGACCTGCTGATCGCCGAAGCGGGCGGCGACGGGCGCAATCCGCACACGGATTTTTCTTCCCCTCTGCTGATCGTCTACACGTCGGGCACCACCGGACGGCCCAAGGGCGCGGTGCTACGCCAGGAGGCGCTGCTGTGGAACGCGGTGATGAGCCAGCACATGCACGACCTCACCGCGCGCGACCACGTGCTCACCGTGCTGCCGCTGTTCCACGTCGGCGGGCTCAACATCCAGACGACGCCGGCGCTGCAGCTCGGCGCGACCGTGACCTTGCACGCGCGCTTCGCTCCCGGTCCGACGCTCGACGCGATCGCGGCCGACCGGCCGAGCCTCGTCGTGCTCGTGCCGACCACGATCCAGGCGCTGATCGAGCATCCCGGCTGGGCGGAGACCGACGTAAGCTCGCTGCGCGCGGTCACCACCGGCTCGACCCAGGTGCCGCAGCCGCTCGTCGACGCGATCGAGGCGCGCGGCGTTCCGGTCCTGCAGGTCTACGGCTCAACGGAGACGAGCCCGATCGCGGTCTATACGCGTCTGGGCGGCGATCGCAGCCGGCCCGGCTCGACCGGCCTTCCCGGCCTCGCCTGCGAGGCGCGCATCGTCGATGACGCCGGCGCCGAGGTACCGCACGGGGCGCGCGGCGAAGTCGTCGTGCGCGGGCCGAACGTGCTGTTCGAATATTGGGGCAATGCGGGCGCGACCGTCGAAGCCTTGCGCGAGGGCTGGTTTCATAGCGGCGACATCGGCACGCGCGACGCCGACGGCTATTTCTTCATTCATGACCGCAAGAACAACGTGATCATCTCGGGCGCCGAGAACATCTACCCGGCCGAGATCGAGCGGGTGCTTAGCGAGCATCCGGGGGTCGCCGAGGCGGCCGTCATCGGCCGGCCCGACCCGAAATGGCAGGAGGTGCCGGTCGCCTACGTGGTGGCGCGTGCCGGCGTCGCCGCCGACGCGGAGGCGCTCAAGCGCCACGTCGCCGCGCACCTCGCGCGCTTCAAGGTGCCGCGCGAGATTATTTTCGTCGACGCCCTGCCGCGCAATGCGCTCGGCAAGGTGCAGCATTTTCGATTGAAAGAAGGTAGGATGGGTTGACGCTCGCGCGCGGGCGGAAAGCCATCAGCCAAATACATCCTCCAGCACGCCGTCACGCACCACCACCGTGCCGTCGATCTCGATCGTGGTGCGCATCACCGGCAGGTCGAAATGGCCGGCGGTGTAACGGCCGGCGAACTCGTTGGCGCCGGTGGAGAACAAGAAATTGCCGGCGACGCAGCGCAGCTCGGTACCATTGGTGTCGCGCTTATCGTACATGGCGAGCGCCTCGTAGCGCGCCTTCGGGTTCATGCCGAAGCCGACGTGCGAGACCGCGTAAGCTTCGCGCTCGCCCCAGGCGGCGAGATAGCCGCGCATCATCTCGGCATCGGTCCCCTCGCCTTCGATCTTCGTCACATAGTCGTCGACGAGCGTGAGCCGCACCGGGGCTTCCAGATAGCGCTTGAAGGTGAGGTTCACGTCGCCGCGGTCGAGCACCAAGGTGCCGTTGACGGCGCCGCTCTTGGGAAAGCTCACGACCACGCCGCCGGGCCAGTGGGCGAGCGTGCCCGGCCGGTCGGTCCAGCCCCACACGCCGACCGTCATCGCGCCGCTCATGTCGACCGCAAGATCGCTGCCGGCGGCCGAGGTGACGCGCATGCGGCGGGCGCCGCGCAGCAGCTTCACGCCCGCGCGCACGCGCGCCTCGAGCGCGGGATCGGGCGCGAGCCGTTCCAGCGCCTCGGGATGCTCGTTCGAGACGACGAGAATGCGGGCGCCAGCCTTGAGGATGGCGGGGGTTTCCTTCGCGTGCATCAACCCTTCAAGCGTGCAGTCGACCACGAAGCCAGCCTGCCCGAGCGCCGCCACCACTGGCGCAAGGCCGCCGATCGCCTCGCTTGCGCCGGTCGAGCGCACCGGCACCGGGTGCGGGCTGCGCGCGGTCGGCACGATCAGATGGAACGGCCGCGCGCCGAGGCGGAGCAACGCGAGTTCCGCAAGCTGCACGTTGAGCGCGCGCGACTGGGTCTCCGAGAGAATCGCGGCCGCCTCGCCGCGCTTGACCGCGCAACGCTCAAACACCGCGCAGAAGGCGTCGATCCACTTGCCCTCGATCCGGTCGGCAAACATTTGGCGTTATTCGATCCACCCCGACGCGCGGGTGCGGGCAAGGACGCGGTCGACGATCGCGGGCGCCAGGCCCACGTAGGTCGTGGGATCGAACAGCGCGCGCAGTTCCTCGGCTTCGAGCGCGCCCTTCGCCTGCGGGCTTGCGGCGAGCGCCTGTTCGAACGCGATGCCCTCGGCATAGCCATGCATCGCCGCGTGATAGACCACCTCGTGCGCGCTCTGCTTGCCGAGCTTGTCGGCGAGCGCGAACATCACCCGCTCCGACATGAGAAAGCCGCCGAGCGCATCGAGGTTGCGCCGCATCTTCTCCGCCTTCACCTCGAGGCCGGCAAGAATGTATTTCATGCTCGCCAGCATGACCCCGGTCATCATGCAGGCCTCCGGCACCGCCTTCCATTCGATGCGCCAGGCGGAAGCGTCGCGCTCGTGCTCGTGCAGCATCGCGTCGTGAACGAGCGCGACCGTGTAGCGCAGCACGCGGCCCGCCGTGCACACGCTCTCGCAGACCGCCGGGTTGCGCTTGTGCGGCATGGTCGAGGAGCCGACCTTGCCTTCGTTGAACGGCTCGGCCACCTCGTCGATCTCGGTATGGCTGAGCACGATGATCTCGTTGGCGATGTTGGCGAGGCTGCCGCCGATCAGCCCGAGCACGCCGACGTATTCGACGAAGCGGTCGCGCGCCGGCTGCCAGGAAATATCGGCGACGCCGAGGCCGAGCTCACCCATCACCTTTTCGTCGACCTCGAACGCCTTCTCGCCGAACGAGGCCTTGGTGCCGACCGCGCCGACCAGGCTGCCGACGAAGACGCGGCTTTCCAGTTGCCGCAGCCGCTCGAAATGCCGGCCGACCTCGGCGAGCCACACCGCGCACTTGTGGCCGAAGGTGATCGGGAGCGCCTGCACCGCATGGGTGCGCCCGGCCATCGGCGTCGTCTTGTAGGCCTCGGCAAGGCGATAAAGCTCGCGGCCGACCGCGCGCAGGTCGCGCAGGAAAATCGCGTGCGCGTCCTTGACCTGCAGCATCATGCCGGTGTCGAGCACGTCCTGGGTGGTGGGGCCGAAGTGCAGATACTCGCCGTGGCCGTCGGCGCACAGCGCCTGGAGCGCGCGCAGCGCGGGCACCAGCGGGTGCTTGGTGTGGCGCACCTCGGCGCCGATCGCCTCGAGGTCGACGTCGGCGACGCGCGCCTTCGCGGTTATCTCGGCGGCGGCCGCCTGGGGAATGATGCCGAGCTCGGCCTGGGCGCGCGCCAGCGCGGCCTCGTAGTCGTACCACTTCTGCACGCGGCTCTCTTCGCTGAAGATCGCGCGCAGCTCGTCGGTGCCCCATAGATGCCTGAGCAGGGCGGAATCGAAAACGCTGGACGGCATGGCGGCTCCTGGGCGGGTCAGCGGGCTTGGGCCGAGCATAGCGGCCAAGGTAGCCTTACCCGTGGCGAATGCGGTAGGACAACCCGAGCCCCAGGGCCGGGATGCAAGGAGACCAAAGATGATGCCGTTATCAAAACCGCGCGCCGCGATCCTCGGCAAGCTCACAGCCATAGCGGCCGCCGTCCTGTTCGGGTTGAGCGCTTCGACCGCCCTCGCCCAGGAGCCGATCAAGGTCGGCCTGGTGGCGGCGCTCTCCGGCGGCTCGGCCAAATCGGGCGAAGGGATCACGCGCGGACTCACCATCGCGATCGACGAGATCAACGCGGCGGGCGGGCTTCTCGGCGGGCGCAAGCTCGAGCTGGTGCGCCGCGACGATGAATCCAACCCGTCGAAGGGCCAGGTGGCCGCGCGCGAACTCATCGATCAGGAGAAAGTTGCGGTGATGTTCGGCGGCATCGACTCGCCGGTGGCGCTCGCCATCGTGCCGATCGCCAACAAGGAAAAAGTGCCGTTCTTCAGCGTCTGGGCGGCGGCAACGCCGATTACCCGCAACGGCGCCAATCCCAACTATATCTTCCGCGTCTCCGCCGTCGACGTGCTGGTCGACAAGGCGCTGGTGCAATACGCGCGCAAGAGCTTCTACGCCAAGAACCTCGGCCTCGCGCTGGTCAACAATCCGTGGGGCGAATCGAACGACAAGGGGCTGCACGCGGCCGCCGAGGAACAAGGCGTGAAAATCGCCGGGGTCGAGAAGTACGAGGAGCGCGACGTCGACATGGTGCCGCAGCTCACGCGGCTGCGCGCTGCCGGTGCGGACGCCCTGGTGATGGTCGCCAATGCGGCTCCCGGGGCGCAGGTGATGAAGTCGCTCCAGCGCATCAACTGGACCGTACCGATCATCTCGCACTGGGGCATTTCCGGCGGCCGTTTCCCCGAACTCGCCGGCGCCTGGTCGCAGAAGGTCGCGTTCGTGCAGACCTTCAGCTTCTTCGGCAAGCTCAACCCGGTCGGCGAGAAGGTGCTCGCCGAGCTCAAGGCGAAATATCCCGACATCAAGGGGCCGGGCGACGTGCTGCCGCCCGTGGGCGTCGCCAACGCCTACGACGCCATGCATCTCGTGGCACTGGCGATCAAATCGGCCGGGTCGACCGATGGCGACAAGATGCGCCAGGCGCTCGAAAACGTCGACCGCTACGAGGGCCTGATCAAAACCTACAACAAGCCGTTCACGCCCGAGAACCACGACGCGCTGAGCGAGAACGACTACATCATGGTGCGCTACAGCGGCGACGACATCGTGCCGGTCGCCACGCAGTAGTCTTACCTCTCCCCGCTTGCGGTTTAGAGGGATGCATAGATCGCGGGGTTCCCCTCCCCCCATTCGCGCAGCGAATGGTGGGGAGGGGTCAGGGGTGGGGGGCGCTTGTGCTCGGTGCATGTCGGCACAGCAAATAAGCGAAGACCCCCCACCCGGCTCGCTTCGCTCGCCACCCTCCCCACCGCTCGCTTCGCTCGCGGGGGGAGGGAAGGAGCAGACCGCTCGACCGGTGCGGTAACGTGCTCGTCACGCTGGCGCTCATTTCCGGCATCGGCCTCGGCAGCATGTACGGGCTGCTGGCGCTCGGCTTCTACGTCACCTACGCGGTCTCCAACACGGTCAACTTCGCCCAGGGCTCCTCGATGATGCTGGGCGCGGTGCTGGCGTACACCTTCGCGGTCACCTGGCACTGGAACCCGGCGCTCGCCATTCTCGTGGCGCTCGCCCTGTGCGGCGTTTGGGGCATCGTCGTCGAGCTTGTCGCCGTGCGTCCGTTCGTGCGGCGCGGCTCGAACGCCTGGCTGATGGCGACGGTCGCGCTCGGCATCATCCTCGAGAATGTGGCGCTGTTCCTGTTCGGCAAGGAGCCGCGCAACTACCCGTCGCTGCTCGCCGACAATCCGCTGTTCGAGGTCGGCGGCATCACGGTCTCGCCGCTGCAGGTCATCATCCCGGCGGTCGGCCTGCTCGCGGCGGTCGCGCTCCACGTCGTTGCCCGGCAGACGCGCATCGGCAAATCGCTGTTGGCCGTGGCCCAGAACCCGGATGCCGCGCGCCTGATGGGCATCGACGTGAGCCGCGCCATCGCCCTAGCCTTCGCGGTCTCCACCATCTTTGCCGGGATCGCCGGCATCCTGATCGCGCCGCTGTTCAACGTTTCCTCCGACATGGGCACGTTGTTCGGCATCAAGGCCTTCGCGGTCGCCATCGTGGGCGGGATCACCAGCGCCTCCGGCGTCGTGCTCGCCGGGCTGATCTATGGCGTGATCGAGGCGCTCGTCACCACCCTGCTCGGCTCGACCTATACCCAGATCATCACCTTCGGCTTCGTGATCGCGGCGCTCGCGCTCCTGCCCAACGGACTGCTCGGCCAAGCGGGAGTGAAGAAGGTATGAGGACGCTCTCTTCGTTCTCCCTGCTCCTCTCCGTCGTGCTGCTCGCGCTCGCCGTCGCCGGCTGTTTCTTCGGCAACGGCTATCAGGTCTATCTGATCGCGACGGTATGCCTGACCACGATCGTCGGCGTCGGGCTCAACGTGCTGCTCGGCCTCACCGGCCAGGTATCGCTCGGCCACGTCGGTTTCTTCGCCATCGGCGCCTATGGGGTGGCGATCCTGACCACCTTCGACGGCGCGAGCTTCTGGCTGGCGCTGCCGGTCGCGGTCGCGCTCGCGGGCGTGGTCGGCGTCGTGCTGGCGCTGCCGGCGTTGCGGGTTGCCGGACCTTATCTCGCGATGGTGACGATTGCGTTCGGCTTCATCATCGAGAACAGCGCGATCGAATGGCGCTCGCTTACGGGCGGCGCCAGCGGCATCGTCAATATTCCGCCGCCCGTCCTCGCCGGGCACGAGTTTTCGTTGCGCGACATTGCGCTTTTCGCGGTGGCGCTGGCGGTGCTGATCCTGCTCGCGTTCCGACGCCTCGACCGCAGCGCCTGGGGCCGCGCCATGCGCGCGGTGCGCGCCTCCGAGGTCGCGAGCCAGTGCCTCGGCCTTAGTCCCGTGGCGGTGCGCATCGTCGCCTTCGCACTCTCGGCGCTGGCGGCAGGGCTCGCCGGGGCGGTGTTTGCGCCGCTTTCCGGCTTTGTCAGCCCGAGCGGGTTCACCTTCTCGCAATCGATCCTTTATCTGCTCGCGGTGATCGTCGGCGGCGCCGGCACGACGCTCGGGCCGCTGGTGGGCGCCGCCATGGTGGTGCTGCTGCCGCAGCTTCTCGCTTCCCTCGCCGAATATCAGGTGCTGTTCTTCGGCGCGGTGCTCCTCCTCGTGCTGTGGCTCGCGCCGGAAGGTGTCGTCGGAGAAATCCGCCGCCGCTTCCTTAGCCCCGGCCCGGGGCACCGCGCGCACGAGCGCGTCGACGTGGGAAGCCGCCTCGCAGGGCTCACGGAAGGCGCGACGCTCGAAGCGCGCGGCGTCGGACTGTCGTTCGGCGGCGTGCGCGCCCTCGCCGACGTCGATTTCACCGCCCCGGCCGGCAAGGTGACGAGCCTCATCGGCCCGAACGGCGCCGGCAAGACAACCCTGCTCAACGTTCTCAGCGGGCTTTACCGCTCACAGGCGGGCACGATCACGCTCGGCGAGCACGTCTTGACCGCACGCGCACCGCACGCGATCGCCCGCGCCGGGATCGCACGCACATTCCAGACCAGCCAGCTCTTCGCCGGGCTCTCGGTGCTCGACAACGTGCGGGTCGGCGTGCGGCGCCATCGCCTCGGCAGCCCCATCCCGTTCGGCCTGAGTAGGAAAAACGACGAGGAGGAACGGCGGCTCGCCGAAAGCCTGCTCGTGTTCGTCGGCTATGGCGACGCGATCGAGCGCCCGGCCGGCGAACTCGCTCACATCGACAAACGCCTCGTCGAAATTGCCCGCGCGCTCGCGACCGGGCCGAAAGTCCTGCTGCTGGACGAGCCGGCCGCGGGGCTCGGCGCCGAGGACAAGGCGCGCCTGCGCGCGCTGCTGCGGCGGCTCGCCGAACGCGGCATCGCCGTGGTCCTGATCGAGCACGACATGGGCCTGGTGATGGAGGTCTCCGACAGCGTGATCGTGCTCGACGCCGGCCGGCGCATCGCGGCCGGCGCGCCCGGCGAGGTGCAGAACGATCCGGCGGTGCTCAAGGCCTATCTCGGGGCCGGCGAAATCGCCCCGGCGCTACGCCGCGCGCCCTGGCGCGGCGGGCGCGAGCTTCTCGCCGCCAGCAGGCTCCGCGCTGGCTATGACGAAGTCGAAGTGCTGCGCAGTATCGACATCGAGGTGCGAACGAGCGAACTGGTCGCCGTGCTCGGCGCCAACGGCGCCGGCAAGACCACCCTGATGCGCGCGCTCAGCGGCCTGCTGCGGCCCTCGCGCGGTTCGATCAAGCTCGAGGCGAGCGAAATCTCCGGGCTGCCGGCCCACCGCATCGCGCGTGCCGGCATGGTGCTCGTCCCCGAGGGCCGCCAGGTGTTTCCCGAGCTGAGCGTCACGGACAATCTGCTGCTCGGCGCCTACCCCCGCGCGGCACGCGAAGCAGCCGCAGGCATCGAGCGCATGCTCGCGCGCTTTCCGCTGCTGCGCGCGCGCCGGGCGCAGCGCGCCGGCCTGCTCTCGGGCGGCGAGCAGCAGATGCTGGCGCTGGCGCGCGGCCTGATGGCGGGTCCCCGCGTGCTCCTCCTCGACGAGCCGTCGCTCGGGCTCGCGCCCGCCGCGATCGCAGCGCTGTTTGCCGACATCGCGGCGCTGCGCGACGAGGGCGTCACCTTGCTGCTGATCGACCAGATGGCGGGCCCGGCGCTTGCGCTTGCGGACCGCGCCTATGTTCTCGAAACCGGCCGCATCGTGCGCGCCGGCCCGGCCAAGGAGATCGCGGCCGATGCCGCGCTGCGCGAAGCCTACCTGGGCGGGCAAGCGCCGCCGGCGGCGAATTAGAGCATGATCCCGAAAAATGGGTACCGGTTTTCAGAAAAGATCATGCTCCATGAATAAAGGACGCTCATGGACCTGATCCTGCGAAACGCGCGGATATTTGCTCACGGAAGCGACGATCCGCTCGACATCGGCATCGACCGCGGGCGCGTTGCCGCGATCGCGCCGGGGCTGACGGCCGACGGCCCGCAGATCGACCTTGCCGGCCGTCTGGTCGCGCCCCGGCTGGTCGAGACCCACATCCACCTCGACAAGACCTGCATCATGGACCGCTGCACCGCCGAGCAGGGCACGGTCGCCGAAGCGGTCGCGCAGACCGCCGCCGCCAAGCGCGCGTTCACCGAAGAGGACATCTACGCGCGCGCCAAGCGCACGCTGGAGAAATGCCTCACCCACGGCACCATGCTGATGCGCACCCACGTGGAGATCGATCCCGGCATCGGGCTCAAAGGCTTTCGCGCGATCCGGAAACTCGCGCGCGACTACGCCTGGGCGATCGACATCGAGATTTGCGCCTTCCCTCAGGAGGGGCTGCTCAACAATCCCGGGACCGACGTGTTGCTGGCGGAGTGTTTGAAGAACGGTGCGCGCGCGATCGGCGCGGTTCCTTACACCGACAGCGACCCGCGCGGGCAGATCGACCGCATCTTCGCGCTCGCGCGCGAGTTCGACGTCGACATCGACATGCATCTCGACCTCGGCGACACGCCCGACGGCATGCAGATCGAATACGTATGCGACTGTACCGAGCGCTTTCGCTACGGCGGACGCGTGGCGGTCGGCCACGTCACCCAGCTCTCGACCGCTCCTCGCCCCCAATTCGAGGCGATCGCGCGCCGCCTCGCCGATGTCGGCGTCGCCGTGACGGTGCTGCCCTCGACCGACCTTTATCTCACCGGCCGCGGCGCGGAGCACAGCGTGCTGCGCGGGGTGACCCCGGCGCACCAGCTCCTCGGCCATGGCGTCAATTGCTCGCTCTCCACCAACAACGTGCTCAACCCGTTCACTCCTTACGGCGACGCTTCGCTCATCCGCATGGCAAACCTCTACGCCAACGTCGCTCACGTCAGCCGCCCGGCCGAACTTGCCGAATGTTTCTCGATGCTGACCACCCGCTCGGCCCGGCTGATGCGGCGGGTGGACTACGGGATCGCGCCGGGCAACGCCGCCGACCTCGTCGCCTTCGACTGCGCCGACGCGCGCGCAGCCGTCGCCGAGCTGGTGGCGCCGCTGTTCGGCCTCAAGGACGGCCGGCTCACCTTTACCCGCCCGCGCCCGACCCTGCGCCCGCAGCGCGGCGGCGATGATGCAGCGGCGATTGGCCAGTTATTGGGTCGTAGCAACAAATAAAAACGTCATCCTGAGGAGCTCGGCGCGAAGCGCCGAGTGTCTCGAAGGATGGAAGAAAACTCGGTGCGTGTCTCCATCCTTCGAGACGGTCGTGCGCAAGTACGCGCGACCTCCTCAGGATGACGCTGATTTTGAATCACGCTCCCGCCTTGGCAGGCTTCGTGCCGGGCTTGAGCTTGAGCACGGCCACGACCTGCTCGACCACCTCGCGCGGGCGCGGCTCGATCGAAATGACGATAGGGCGCTCGTCGGCGCCCGGCTCTTCCAGCGTCTCGAACTGGCTGTGCAGCAAGGCGGCCGGCATGAAATGGCCGTGGCGGGTGGCGATGCGCCGGGCGATCAGCGGCTCGCTGCCCTTCAAATAAAGCAGCCGCACGTCGGAGCGCCGGCCGACGATGACGGCGCGATAGCTCCGTTTGAGCGCCGAACAGGCGAGCACCGCGTGCCGGCCGGCCGCGCGGGTCTCGTCGATGAAAGCGGCAATCGCTTCCAACCACGGCCAGCGGTCTTCGTCGGTGAGCGGGACGCCCTGGTGCATCTTGTCGACGTTCGAGGCCGGATGAAACCAGTCGCCGTCCTCGAACTCCCACCCCAGGCGGCCGGCGAGCAAGGAGCCGATCGTGCTCTTGCCCGAGCCAGACACTCCCATGACCACGATCACGGAGGTGGTCATGCGATGTTCCGCCACGCGCGGCCGTCGCGCGCGAGCAGCTCCTCGGCCGCCTGCGGCCCGTCGCTGCCCGCCGCATACCATGTCAAATCCGCGCAATCGCGTCCCTCGCGCCAGGCGTCGAGGATCGGCTGCACCACGCGCCAGCCCGATTCGATGTTGTCGGCGCGCTGGAACAGGGTGGCATCGCCGATCATGCAGTCGTAGATGAGCGTTTCGTACCCGGTATTGGGCGCGGCTTCGAAATAGTCGGCGTATTTGAAGTCCATGCGCACGCCGCCGATGCAGATTTCGGGCCCGGGCGTCTTGGCGTTGAACTGCAGCGAAGCGCCTTCGTCCGGCTGGATGCGCAGCACCAGAAGGTTCTGCGCCAGGCGCTCGACCGGCGTGCGGCGGAAGAGTGCGAACGGCGCGGCCTTGAACCTGATGGCGATTTCGGTGCGGCGCCCTTTGAGCGCCTTGCCGGTGCGCAGATAGAACGGCACGCCGGCCCAGCGCCAGTTGTCGATGTCGAGCCGCATGGCAACATAGGTTTCCGTCATGCTGTTCGGATCGACGCCTGCCTCCTCGCGGTAGGCGTCGACGTGCCGGTTGCCGATCATCCCGGCGCGATACTGGCCGCGCACCACGTTGGCGCACACGTCGTCCGGCGAGAGCGGACGGATCGACTGGACCGCCTTGGCCTTCTCGCTGCGCACCGGATCGGCCTCGAAGTGCGCCGGGGGCTCCATGGCGGTGAGCGCTAGCAGCTGAAACAGATGGTTCGGCACCATGTCGCGCAAGGTGCCGGTGCGGTCGTAAAATTTGCCGCGGTTCTCGACGGTGAGCGTTTCGGTCACCGTGATCTGCACGTGATCGATATGGTCGCGGTTCCACAGCGGCTCGAACAGGCCGTTGGCAAACCGCAGCACCATGATGTTCTGCACGGTCTCTTTGCCGAGATAATGATCGATCCGGTAGATTTGGCTTTCGGCCATGAGCCCGAGCAGCCGGCGATCGAGTTCGCGCGCGGATTCAAGATCGGTGCCGAACGGCTTCTCGATCACCAGGCGGCGCCAGCTTCCCTCCTCTTCGCGCAGCAGCCCGGCTTCCGCGAGATGTTCCGCAACGACCGCAAACACGTTCGGCGGCGTCGCCAGATAGAACAGGCAATTGCCGTTGCCACGCGAGGTACGATCGACCTCGTGGAGCTTCTCGCCGAGCAAACGATAGGTGTTCGGGTCGTCGAACTCGCCGCGCACGTAGGAGAAACGTGAGGTCAAGTCACGCACGACCTGGGGGGAAACCGGGCCGGTGGAAAACTCGCGCAAGGCGTCCGCCATGCGGGCGCGAAATGCCTGGTCCGAGAGTTCGCCGCGGGCAACGCCGATGACGGCAAACTGCTCGGGAAGCAGCTTTGCGGCGGCCAAGTTATAGAGCGCCGGCACCAGCAGCCGCTTGGTGAGATCGCCCGACGCGCCGAAGATCACGAAGGCGCACGGCTCGGCCGGGCGCGGCGGCCCCTGAGCGTCGGGACTTTCGGTCGCCGATCGGTCCGGTGCCGCGACGTCCATCATCCGCCGCCTTTTGCGGGCTCGACGTGGCCGCCGAATCCCTTGCGCATGGCGGAGAGCACGCGATCCGCGAAGCTTTCCTCCTCGCGCGAGCGGAAGCGGGAATAGAGCGCGGCGGAAAGCACCGTCGCCGGCACTGCCTGCTCGACCGCCGTCATCACCGTCCAGCGGCCCTCGCCGGAATCCTCGACGTAACCCTTGAAGGAGCCGAGCTGCGGATCGGCCGCGAAGGCATCGGCAGTAAGGTCGAGCAGCCACGAGGAGATCACGCTGCCGCGCCGCCATACCTCGGCGATGTCGGCGAGCTCGAGGTCGTAATGCTCGTCCTGCGGCCGCGGATTTTCCTTCGCGCCGCGCAAAATACTGAAGCCTTCGGCATAGGCCTGCATCAGCCCGTATTCGATGCCGTTATGAATCATCTTCACGAAATGGCCGGCACCGCTCGGGCCGCAATAGAGATAGCCGCGCTCCGCGCGGGGGTCGCGGCCGTCGCGGCCGGGCGTGCGCGGAATGTTTCCTTCGCCGGGCGCGAGCGCGGCAAAGATCGGATCGAGCCGCTCGAACGCGCCGCGGTCGCCGCCGATCATCATGCAGTAACCGCGCTCGAGCCCCCATACGCCGCCGCTGGTGCCGACGTCGAGATAATGCACGCCCTTGGCGGCAAGGCCGCGCGCGCGCCGCACGTCGTCCTTGTAATGGGAGTTGCCGCCGTCGATGAGAACGTCGCCCGGATCCATGCTGGCGCCGAGCTGCATGACCGCAGCCTCGGTCGCCTCGCCCGCCGGCAGCATCACCCAGACCGCGCGCGGCTTTGTCAGCTTGGTCACGAAGTCGTCGAGCGAGCGCGCCGACGTCGCGCCTTCGCCGGCGAGTTCGCTCACCGCCTTGGGATTGCGGTCGTAAACCACGCCACTATGCCCGTGGCGCATGAGCCTGCGCACGATGTTGCCGCCCATGCGGCCGAGGCCGACCATTCCCAGCTGCATCGCGACTCACTCCGATTAGAGCATGATCCCGAAAAAGCCTGCCCCGCACTTGATGCGGGGTGGGTACCGGTTTTCGGAAAAGATCATGCTCCAGCAAAAAGTAAACGTCAGCCGAGCGCGTGCCGGGCGGCGCGGTCGATCTCCGCAAGACCCGCCGCGACCTCGCCGGCGATGTGGGCGCGCAACACGCGGCGGCCGCGTTCGGAAAGCACGCGGAAGTCGCCGCGCGCCTGCGCCGCCCGGATCGTGCCGAACGGCGTCTTGCGGCCGGGGACGGGAAGGTCTTGCCCGTCATCGGCAGTGATCTGGAGAAACACCCCGGTGTTCGGCCCGCCCTTGTAGGCCTGGCCGGTGGAATGGAGGAAGCGCGGCCCGAACTCCGCGCAGGTTGCCACCTGCTTGCGGTCGCGCACCGCCGTGCGCAGTCCCTGCAGCGTCGCGATGGTGGACGGGTTGCGCTCGACATAGGCGAGCGTCGCGAAATAGTCGCCGGCATGCAGGCGCGAGAGGTGCGCGCGCAACCAGCTTTCGAGCGTTGAATCGGCCCCCGCCTGGCGCAACGCGCCGGCATTGCCCGCGTCCGTGAACAGCGCGATTCCGTTGGCGCGGAACACCGGCGTTTCGGCCGGCAACGCGCCGCGTTTTTCCACCGCGTCGGTGAGTTCGCGCGTTGCGACTTTGCTCGCCTCGACGTCGGGCTGATTGAACGGGTTGATGCCGAGCACGGCGCCCGCCACCGCGGTCGCCATTTCCCAACGGAAGAACTCCTGCCCGAGCAGGCCGGGATCGGCGATTTCGATACGCACCAAGGGTTGCCCGGCTGCTTCCAGCGCGGCGATGGCGGAATCCTGCGCAGCGTCGGCCTTGGCGGGATGCCGCACGTAAATGAAGACGCGGTCCGCGCCGTAGACGTCCGGCGGGCCGAGCGGCTCGTCGGCGATCGGAATAAGTCCTTTGCCGAGCTTGCCGGTGGACTCAGCGAGCAGCTGCTCCGTCCAGGCGTCGAAATCGGCGACCGATGGCGAGGCAACGATGGTGATCTTGTCGCGTCCGTGCTGCGCGAGGCCGCCGAGAACGAGCCCAAGCTGCACACCGGGATTCTGTTCCGGCGGCACGTCCGCGCCGCAGCTTTGCACCATCGGCTGCGTGCGCTCGAGAAAGCCGCGCACGTCATGGCCCATGACCGCGAGCGGCACCATGCCGAACGGGCTGAGCACCGAGTAGCGTCCGCCGATCGAAGGCACACCGTCGAACACCGCGCGGAAGCCCTCGCGCGTGGCAAGTTTGTGCAGCGCCGAGCCCGGATCGGTGATCGCGACGAAGCGCTCGGCCGCATGCTCGGCGCCAATCGCGGCCGCCACGCGCGCGCGGAAGTATTCCATCAGCACGTTGGGTTCGAGGGTCGTGCCCGACTTGCTCGACACGATGAACAAAGTTTGCGCCGGATCGATCTTCCCCTCGACCGCGCGGATTTGCGCCGGCGAGGTCGAGTCGAGCACGTGCAGTGTCGGGAACCCGGATGCAGAGCCGAGGCTTTCGGCGAGCACCTCGGGGCCAAGACTCGATCCGCCCATGCCGAGCAGGACAGCGTCGCGGAATCCGGTACGGCGCATGTCATCGGCAAGCGCGGTCAGCCGCTCGGTATCCCGCAGTTGCCCATCGACGACGTCGAGCCAGCCGAGCCACTCGTCCTCGTCATCGCCGGTCCACAGGTTCGCGTCACGTTGATGCAGCCGGCGCGCCTTGCCCTCGGCACGCCACTTCTCCGCAAGCGTGTCGGCCTCGCCCTGAAGCGATTTCTCCAGAACGACACTCTGGCTGTCGAGCGCCGTCCCGATGAAGTGTTTGCGCTTGCCCGCGACCGCGCTCAGCAACTTGTCGAACGCATCCGAGAACTGGCGTACCCCATCGACCACCAGATCGGCCGTGATCTTGGTCAGCGAGATGCCGGCGCGCTCCAACTCATCGAGCATCTGCGCCGCCGCGTCCACGTTCTCGGTCAGCGCGTCGCGCACGTTGCCGTGGTCGCGGAATGCTTCGAGCGTGCTGTCGGGCATGGTGTTGATGGTGCCGGGGCCGATCAGCTCCTCAACGTACATGACGTCGCGGTAGTCGGGATTTTTCGTGCTGGTGCTCGCCCACAACAGGCGCTGCGGGCGCGCGCCGGCTTCTTTGAGCCTGGCCCAGCGCTCCCCGGCGAACAGCCGTTGATAGATCCGATAGGCGAGTTTGGCGTTGGCGATTGCGGTCTTTCCGCGCAACTGTTCGAGCTTCGCCCGTTCCTCGCCATTCGCCGACTTGATGCGCTCGGCAAGCTGCTTGTCGGCCATGCTGTCGATGCGGCTCACGAAGAAGCTCGCTACGCTTGCCGCCCGATCGACCGGTCGGCCTTCGGCCATCAGATGCTCGAGGCCGGCGAGATAAGCCTCGACGACCTCGGCATAGACGTCGCGCGAGAACAGCAGCGTGATGTTGATGTTGAGCCCCTCGCCGATGAGCTGCCGGATCGCCGGCAGGCCGGCGGGCGTTCCCGGCACCTTGATCATCAGGTTTTCGCGCCCGACCGTGCGCCACAGGCGTCGCGCTTCCTCGATCGTGCCGGCGGTGTCGTTGGCGAGGTAGGGCGACACTTCGAGGCTCACGAAGCCGTCGGCTCCGCGGGTCACGTCATAGGTCCGGCGCAAGGCATCGGCGGCATCGCGGATATCGGCCACGGCCAGTTCCTCGAAAACCGAGGTGACCGAAGGCCACCCAGACGCCAGCACGCGCCCGACCTGCGCGTCGTAGGCGTCGCCATGCCCGATCGCCTTTTCGAAGATAGCGGGATTGGAGGTGACGCCGGCGACCCCGTCCTCGGCGATCAGCCGTTCGAGCCCGCCTTTGCGCAGGAAATCGCGCGAAAGGAAGTCGAGCCAGACGGACTGGCCATGCTCACCCAGTTCCCGCAGCGGGTTCTTCGCCATGACGTCTCCAGAACGCGATCTGTGCTTTGGCGGCTTCCGCAATCTTTTCAGCCGTGAAGCCGTACTCCTTCATAACGTCCTTCAAAGGCGCCGAGGCGCCAAATCCGTGCATGCCGATGGTAGCACCATGCCGCCCGACGTACCGCTCCCACCCCAGGGCGGCGGCGGCCTCGACCGAGACCCGTGCCCGCACCGCGGGTGGCAGGACCTCATCGCGATAGCGCGGCGGCTGCCGATCGAACAGCTCCCATGACGGCATGCTGACGACGCGAGCGGCGATACCCTCGCCGGAGAGCGCATCGCGCGCTGCAAGGCAAAGCGAAACCTCGCTGCCGGTGCCGATGAGGATAACATCGATGCGCCCGTTCTCCCCATCGGCCAGCACGTAGGCGCCCTGGGCCACACCGGCCGCCGCAGCGTATCGGTTGCGATCGACGGTCGGGATTTTCTGGCGCGTGAGCGCGAGGCAGGACGGCTCCCGCAGCGCGATGACCGTCCGCCACGCCTCGGCTGTTTCGTTGGCATCGGCCGGGCGCATCACGATGAGCCCGGGAACGGCGCGCAGTCCAATCAGTTGCTCGATCGGCTGATGCGTCGGCCCGTCTTCGCCGAGGCCGATCGAGTCGTGGGTGTACACATAGATGGTGGGCAGCCGCATCATCGCGGCAAGCCGGATCGGCGGCCGCATGTAGTCGGAGAAAATCAGAAAGGTCGCGCCGAACGGCCGCAGGGCCGAGAGCGCAAGCCCGCTCAGCACCGCTCCCATGGCGTGCTCGCGAATGCCGAAATGGAGGTTGCGGCCGGCGGGGTTGCCGGGTTCGAGTTCGCCCGCGTGATCGAATTTGAGCGCCGTCTTGGTCGAGGCATCGAGATCGGCGGCGCCGCCGACGAGCCAGGGATACCGCCGCCCGATCGCATTGAGGACTTTGCTCCCGGCCTCGCGCGTGGCTATCCCGCTCGGATCGGGCGGAAAGCTAGGCAGCTCAGCATCCCAACCGGCCGGCAGGTCGCGCCGCCACATGGCTTCGAGTTGCGCGGCCAGATCCGGATAGCGGCCGCGGTAGGCTTCGAACTGCTGCGTCCACTGCGCGTGCAGATCGCGCCCCCGCTTGCCGATTACGTTGCGGAAATGGTCGTAAACGCCCTCGGGGACGAGAAATTTTGCATCCTCCGGCCAGCCGTAGCTGCGCTTGGCGAGCCTCACTTCGTCTTCGCCGAGCGGTTCGCCGTGGGCGGCGCTCGTGTCCTGCTTGTGCGGCGCGCCGTAGGCAATGTGGCTGTCGAGGATGATGAAGGTCGGCCGGTCGTCGGTCCGCCGAAACGTATTCAACGCCGCAGCGAAGCGCTCGGTGTCGTTGGCGTCCGGGACGCGCAACACCTTCCAGCCGTAACTCTCGAACCGCCGGCCGACGTCTTCGTCGAAGGCGATGCTGGTCGGGCCGTCGATGGTGATGTGATTGTTGTCGTAGATCCAGCAAAGGTTTGAAAGCTTGAGATGCCCGGCAAGCGAAGCCGCTTCGCTCGCCACGCCCTCCATCATGTCGCCGTCGCTGCAGAAGGCGAAAACGTCATAGTCGAAGAGCGTCAGTCCCGGCCGGTTGAACGTGCCGCCCAGCCAGCGCGCGGCGATCGCCATGCCGACGCTGTTGCCGCAGCCCTGCCCGAGCGGACCGGTGGTCGTTTCAACGCCGGCGGTGTGTCCGTATTCCGGGTGCCCCGGGCAACGGCTGCCGAGCTGGCGAAAGCGCTTGATGTCCTCGAGCGTCACCGCCGCGCCGTTGCGGCTGCGGTCTTGCACCCCGGCCAAGTGGAGGAGGCCGTAGAGAAGCATGGACGCGTGGCCGTTCGAGAGCACGAAGCGGTCGCGGTTCGGCCAATGCGGATCCGCCGGATCGTAACGGAGCGCGCGCTGCCACAGCGTGTAGGCGGCGGGCGCCAGTGCCATGGGCGTACCGGGGTGGCCGGACTTCGCCTGCTCCACCGCATCCATGGCCAAGGTGCGGATGGTGTCGATGCAGGTCTGGTCGAGATCGCGCTCCGCGGTCGCGCCTGCGCGCGGCGCGGTGCGGCTAGCCATGGAAACGGCTCGGCGAGGCATGCTCTGGTCCGAATAATATCAAGAGATTAAGGGATGGCTTGCCGGATAACCCGCCCTGTGAATTGAGGTTCCGACAATCCGCGGCAAAAGCACCAACGCGCAGTAACAAGCGAGGTTCCGGCGGGGCGTCAATCGGCCGCGCGCCGAGCGCTCGCGCGGCCGGACGCGATGGCTCAAGCCATCAGCTCGCCTGCAGATGCTTTCGCCGTACGGCGCGCAACGCGGTGATGGCCAGCAACGCGGTGAGCGCGTCAAGGAAGGCGACGACGATAAACACCGCGGTCCAGCTCCCCGTCGACTGCTTGAGGAAGGCCGCCGCCGGACCGCCGAGGATCGAACCTACGCCCTGGGCGATATAGAGAAATCCGTAATTTGTAGCCGCGTATTTGGGTCCGAACGTGTCAGTAAGAGTCGAGGGGAACAGCGAGAAGATTTCGCCCCAGCCGAAGAACACCAACCCGGTGAGCACGACGAACCAGACGGGATTATCGATGAATGCGAACAGGACGAGGATGGCGACCGCCTCGAGGCTGAACGCGAGCGCCATGGTCTGCTCACGACCGATATGATCGGATACCCAGCCAAAGAACGGTCGCGTGAGGCCGTTGGTCACGCGTGACAAGGTGAGCGAAAGCGGGAGGGCGGCCATGCCGAGCACGAGGACGTTCGCGACCTTGAACTCGTTCGCGAACGGCCCGACGTTCGAAACCACCATCAGGCCGCTGGTGGACATCATGCTCATCATGATGAAAAGCAGATAGAACACCGGGCTCTTGAGCATTTCCGCCGGCGTGTAGCTGCGCTTCGCCTGCCATTCGGCGCGCGCCGTATCCGGGGCGTAGCCTTGCGGCTGCCAGTCCTCCGGCGGGGTGCGCAAACCTTGGGCAACGACAATGCCGATGATGCCCTGGATGATGCCCCAGACGATCAAGGTATGGGCATAGCCCGAGCTCTTGACCATGGAGTCGATGGGGAAGCTGGTGAAGAAGGCGCCAAAGCCGTAACCGGCCGCCGCGAGCCCGGTCGCAAGCCCGCGCCGATCCGGAAACCAGCGCACCATCAGGCCGATGATACCCACATAGATGATGCCGGTTCCGAAGCCGCCGATGACACCGTAGGTCAGGTAGAGCGCCCAAATGTTGCCGGCGTAAGCGGCGAGCACCCAACTGCCGCCGGACATGAGCGCGCCGACGGCGATCAGCAGCCGCGGACCGAACCGGTCGACCAGGTAGGCCTGGAACGGCGAGAACCAGGTCTGCAGGATGATCAGCAGCGAAAACGTCCACTGCAGCTCGGCCAACGTCGTTCCGAGCTTTTGATTGAGCGGGCCGGTGAACAGCGTCCACACGTACTGCGGACTGGAAATCGCCATCATGGCGATGACGCCGAGGACGAGCTGCATCCATCGGTTGGATGAAACGCTTGTCGCGCTGGTCGTAGCTGAAACCGCCATGATCCCCTCCCCTGGGTGTGCAGAGGCGCACAATAGCAGGATGTGCAAGAGACGCGCCAAGCCAATTTATCAGGCGCTCAGCCGCCTGCGGCGACTTGTCGGGCTCTGATCAGTGAAAGTCACGGACGCGAAGCTGGATGGTCGGCCTGCGGCGGCGACGCTGGCGCTCGCCGGGCTGGGGCGCGCGATGAAATGGCGACCGCGTAGCCCGGGAATGCCCACGAAGGCGGGCGGGATATCCCCGAACGAGTACCACGCTTGCAATTGCACCGGCCCAGCTTTAGTATGACAGTGTCATACTGCTCGAGAAAGCGCCGTAATGCCGAGAGCGAGCAAACCAATAACGATCACACTTGGCGATTTGCGCAAACGAGTCGACGCACTGGTCAAATCGGGCGCTTATGCCTCGGCCAGCGAGGTCATGCGTGCCGCGGTGCGCGCGCTCGATCGCGAGGAGTCCGCCCTCAAGGACTGGATGCGCAAGAGGATCGACGAAGCGCTTGATGATCCGCGGCCTGGCATACCTGCTCGCACAGTGTTCAAGCGACTGCGCGACCATCACGCGCGGCAGTCGAAGCGCGCCGGGTGAAATCTAAGATCATATTTCGACCCCAAGCTGAGGCCGATCTGTTCGGACTTTACCGCTATATTGCCGAGCGATCCGGTCATGTAATTGCCGGAGGGTACATCGACAGAATCGAGGCAGCCTGCATGGCGCTGGAAACTTCTCCGGCGCGCGGCACCCGCCGTGACGACATTCGGCCGGGACTGCGGACCATTGGATTTGAGCGGCGCGCAACGATTGCGTTCAGGATCGTGGACCGCGAAGTCGTTATCATACGTATCTTCTATGGCGGCCGAGATTTCGAAAGCATCTTGCGCGACTCGGACAAAGATCAATCGACGGCTCGAGGGCAGCGGCCGTAGCCGACGCGGACCTAATGAAACGACCGCCCCGCGTCGATCGCAACCGTCACGCCCGTCGTCGTGTCGGCGCGACAGAATGTAACAACCTGCTCGGCGCAATCGTCCTTGTCGGCGGCACGCTTGAGCAGCGCCCCCGAGGCCGAGCGCTCGATCTGCGCATTCGACAGATTGGCCGTGGCGCGCGTGCCTTCGAGCAGGCCCGGCGCGACGCAATTGACCAGCACGTGCGGCGCCAGCGCCACCGCCATGCATTTCGTCAGATGGATGAGGCCGGCCTTGGAGACCGCGTAGGCGATCGAGGAGCCGCTCGGACCGAGCCCGGCGATCGAGGCTATGTTGACGATGCGGCCACGGCCTTGCTTCTTCATCACCGGCGCCACCGCCTTTATGCAATGGAACGGCCCGGTGAGGTTCACATCGATAATCTTCGACCACTCTTCGACGGTCATCCGGTCGAGGTCGTCGAACGGGATCGATTTGTTGTAGGCCGCATCATTGACGAGGATATCGATCCGGCCGAACCGCTTGGCAACCGCGTCGACCATGCGCGCGACCTGCGCCGGCTGGGTGACGTCGCAGGCGAACGCGGCGGCCTCGATGTCGCGCGCTTTCAGCTCCCCCGCGACGGCCTCGGCCTCCTTCTCGCTCTGCGCATAGACGACGGCGATGTGGGCGCCCTCGGCGGCAAGCGCGTGACCGATGCGCTGCCCGAGCCCGCCGTTGCCGCCGGTGACGATCGCGACGCTGTTTTTCAGGTCCATTGCCGTGCCCCATGTTAGCGTTGACTAGTATCGTGCCCGCTGCACCCGTTGCGCACAATCACCAAGCTGCTTCGTCGGCACCTAATTTTCCTGCAGTCACCGCCGATCGCTGCCGCCACGGCCTTGCTCGCTCAACTGGATGAATTTGGCCTTGATCACAGCGAATAAGCCAGGCGGGATCAATCCGTAGCTGAAGACGCTTGGTCGGCCCGGCACGGACGAAAGGCCGCCGTTCGGCAATTCGTCCACATTGTGTTCGGAGACAATTACCCAGCTGGGCGAATCGTCCAATCCGATCGCCTGCCGCACCTTGGGAGGAATCGGGATTCCTACCGTATTGCCGCTTGGCGGTGTGTGCGTAATGGCAATATGACGACAAATCGCGGGGTCGATCCCGAATCGCTGGCGGCTACGATGCAGGCCGGTCGGTCTTTGCCCTGATCGCGCCCGTGCGCGGCGTCCTCCATCCAAAGGTAATCGTAACGAATAACCAAGCCGGGCTTCGGCTCGGGTAGCGGCACGAAACCGTGCTCACTTCAACAGATCGTCGAGGGCGGCTTGCTCCGGATCCATTTCAGCGCGCCGCACCGCCTCGATAACAACAGGAGAGGCTTCAGTCGTGCGTGCGCTACGCCGAGCTGCTGCTACCAGCCAGTCGTAATGATCGGCCGACATCAGCACGAGGTCACGTCGGCCATTCTCCGTGATCTCGACTGGCTCGCTTCTCGCCTGACGCTGGAACTCGCCGAGTTTCCGCTCAAATTCGACGGCGCTGGTTCGTGTCATGGAGGGTCACCTTATCGACTGTCCGTATACTTGCTGAGTGTGAAAATCTCAACTGCTGGCAACCCCCGTCCGTGCCACCCTTCCCTCGATCGGATAGGCCGGATCGGAAAAGCCCGGCGTCGAGGGATGCCCCGCCGGCACCAGGCGGTCGATCAACGCCTCGTCCTCCGCTGTGAATTCATGGCCGAGGGCAGCCGCGTAGTCATCCCACTGCGTCTCGGTGCGCGGGCCGGCGATGGCGGCGGTGACGAGCGCGTTGTTGAGTACCCACAGCACGGCGAACTGCCCCGCCGTCATGCCGCGACGCTCGGCGTGCTGTTTGATCTCCTGCGCGAGATTGAGCGACTCCGGCCGCCATTCCGCCTGCAGCATGCGCCGGTCCTTGCGGCCGGCGCGGCTGTCGGGCGGCGGCGCCGCGTCGGGGGCATACTTGCCGGTGAGCACGCCGCGCGCGAGCGGACTGTAGGGAACGACTCCCAGGCCATAATAGGCGCAGGCCGGCAAATGCTCGACCTCGGGCATGCGGTTCATCGCGTTGTAATAGGGCTGGCTCACCACCGGACGATCGATGCCGAGCCGATCGCAAATGGCGCAGATTTCCGCAACGCGCCAGCTCTTGTAGTTCGACACGCCGAAGTAACGGATCTTGCCCGCGCGCACGAGGTCGCCCATGGCGCGCACGGTCTCAGCGAGCGGCGTGCTCAGGTCTTCCTTGTGCAGATAATAAACGTCGATGTAGTCGGTGCCGAGCCGTCGCAAACTCGCGTCGACCGCGCGCATGATCCATTTGCGCGAGAGCCCGCCGCCGTTCGGCCCCTCACCCATCGCATTGGCGAGCTTGGTCGCGAGCACCCATCGGTCGCGCTGGTTGGAAATGGCGCGGCCGGCGACCTCCTCGGAGCGCCCGCCGTTATAGGCGTCGGCGCTGTCGATGAAATTGATCCCGGCCTCGCGCGCCTTGGCGACGATGCGCTGCGCGGTCGGCTCGTCGGTCGCGCCGCCGAACATCATCGTGCCGAGACAGAGCGGCGAAACTTTCAGTCCGCTGCGACCGAGGTTGCGGTACTCCACGTGGCTCTCCGTCAGTGGTGGCCTTTCGAACCGAGCGCCGTTAAACAAAGCGCTTCCAGACTATCCCATCCGTAGGCAACTTCCCTGAATGCGTGCTCGCCGTCCGCCTCGCTCTTCTCGCCGACGACCGTGCCGCCGAGCCGCTCGTAGAAACGGCGCGCGGCCGCATTCGCTTCGAGCACCCACAGGCACAAGGATTTGTATCCGCGCGCCAGCAGCGCGTTGCCAAGCGCAGCCATCAGCCGTCGTCCACAGCCGCGATTCTGCACCGCCTGAAGTACGTAGATCGCGTATATTTCCGCGTCGTGCGGCAGGGCACTGCCGCGCCGCGCGCCGCCGCCGGCAAAACCGACGAGACTTCCGGATCCATCCTCGCCAACGAACAGCAGGATCGGCCGCGCACGCTCCGGCGCGCCCTGCCACATCGCGGCGCGGACGATGGCCGACACGCTGTCCAACAAATCGCCGGGTAAGCGGCCGCGATACGTCTCGCGCCAGCTCTCCACGCGGATGCGCCCGACCGCCGGCGCATCCGATGGCGTTGCGGCGCGGATCGCGATCGTCTCCATGTCAACCGGAGGCAAACACCCGGCCCCAGCCCTGCACCCGCTGCGCGTCGACGCCCGCGAGCTTGAGGCTCTTCCACACCGTAACGGCGACGGAGTCGTGAATCGGGATGTCGAACTCGGCCTCGAGTTCGCTCACCAGCGCAGCGCCGCGCATGTTCGTGCACAACACCGCGATCGCCTCGGGGCGGTCGGCCGCGACCTCGCGGATGAGCGCCTCGATGCGATCGGGCGGCTCCTCGGCGAAAGCATAATTGTCGCTGATGCCGAGGTGGCGCTCGCTCACCACGGCGATGCCGGCAGCATCGTAATTGGCGACGATCTTCGCCTGCACGTCGTCCCGGTAGGGCGTCACCAGCCCGAGACGCTTTACGCCGCTCGCCGCCAGCGCCTCGTTGAGCGCGAGCACGGCCGTCCCGGCCGGCCGGCCGGTGCTTGTGAGGATGCGCTCGCATAATGCGACATCGCGCGCGAAGCCGAGCCAGGCCGCCGAGGTCCCGCTCCAGGCGATGGCATCGACCTTGGCGTCGGCGAGCAGATCGGCGGCGCGCAGAATCGCCTCGTCGTCGAACTGGGCGACCGCGCCGGGCGAAAGCGCGATCTCGGTCACCTTGAAGCGCGCGAAATGCGCGGTGACCTCGGGCAGATCGTCGAGGATCGCCGACGTGAGCGGCTCGAGCACCGTGTTCGACGACGGCGTGAGAATGCCGAGGCGGACGCGCCCGTTCATGGCCGTGTCCGCCTCGCGATAGTTCTTACAACCCGGCCTGGGTGATGAATTTCGTCACCAGGTAGCCTTCGATCGCTTCGGAGCCACCTTCGGAGCCGTAGCCGGAATCCTTGACGCCGCCGAACGGCACCTCGGGCAGCGCGAGCCCGTGGTGATTGATCGAGATCATGCCGGTCTCGACCGCCGCGCCGATCGCCGCCGCGGTTTTCGCCGAGCGGGTATAGGCATATGCCGCCAGCCCGTAGGGCAGCCGGTTCGCCTCGCTCACGACGCTGTCGAAATCCTTGAACGGTGCGATCGGCGCCACCGGCCCGAACGGCTCCTCGTTCATGATTTTCGCGTCGCGCGGCACGTCGGTGAGCACGGTCGGCTCGAAGAAAAAGCCCTTGTTGCCGATGCGGTTGCCGCCGGTCTCGACCTTCGCTCCCTTGGCCTTGGCGTCGGTGATGAAACGCTCCATCGCCTCGACCCGGCGCGCGTTGGCGAGCGGACCCATGCGGGTTTCCTTGTCGAGGCCGTCGCCGACCTTGAGCCCCTTCGCCGCCTTCGTGAATTTTTCGACGAACGGCTCGTACACTTTCTCCTGCACCAGGAAACGGGTGGGCGACACGCACACCTGGCCGGCGTTGCGGAACTTGTTGGCGGAGAGGATTTTTACCGCCACGTCCACGTCGGCGTCGTCGAATACGATCGCCGGCGCGTGACCGCCGAGTTCCATGGTGACGCGCTTCATGTATTTGCCGGCGAGCGAGGCGAGGTGCTTGCCCACCACGGTCGAGCCGGTGAACGAGATCTTCCGGATGGTCGGATGCGGGATCAGGTATTCGGAAATTTCCGCCGGTACCCCGAACACGAGATTAATGACGCCCGCCGGCAGCCCGGCGTCGAGATAAGCCTGCACCAGCGCGGCGCAGCTCGCCGGCGTCTCCTCCGGGCCCTTGATGATGACCGAACAGCCGGTCGCGACCGCCGCGGAAATCTTGCGCACCGCCTGGTTGATGGGGAAATTCCACGGCGTGAACGCCGCCACCGGCCCGACCGGCTCCTTGACCACGATCTGATAGATGCCTTCGCCGCGCGCCGGGATCACGCGCCCATAGGCGCGGCGCGCCTCTTCGGCAAACCAGTCGATCACGTCGGCGCCGACCATGGCCTCGCCCTTGGCTTCGGCGAGCGGCTTGCCTTGTTCCGTCGTGAGCACGGCCGCGATCTCGTCGATGCGGCTGCGGAAAATATCGGCCGCCTTGCGCATGAGCTTGTAGCGGTCGTAGGCCGAGACCTTGCGCCAAGCCTTGAAACCCTTCTCCGCGGCCGCCAGCGCGCGGTCGAGGTCCGCCTTATCCGCATGCGGCACGTTGCCGATGGGATCGCCGGTTGCCGGATTGAGCACCGGCTCGCTCTTGCCGCCCGCGCCTTTGACCCACGCGCCATCGATATGGAGGGAAACCTCGGGGTACGTCATCGTTGCCTCGTTCTGGGATACGGCCTCAACGGATGTCGGGCGATGAGGGGAATATAGAGCATCCGGCTTCCCGGCGCACCCCGGTTGAAAATCCAGCTTCCGCGTGGAACGTCCTTTGCCGCCCAGATGTTGCTGTTACGCCGGGCTGTGCCCCCCAAAGCCCCTAAGCCGCCCGGCAGGCTCCGGCCGGGCTTCGGCCCGGTCGGAGTTCTTTTTTGTGCGGCCGGATGGTTAATCGTCGTTAGCCATTGATTTGATTCAGTTTTAAATCTTTTCTTATTCTCGCGCGCTAGGTTGCAAACCCGACAAGGACCGGTCGAGCGATGAGCGCGCTTCCGATTTTCGACGAGGTCCGGCGCGAGTTCGTGCCGGCCGCACCCACCCCGCAACCGGCACGCTCCGCGTCGGCGCGGCCGCGCGTGCCGCCCGCCGTACCGGCCGGCGTTCGCCTTGCAGCCCCGGCGGAAGGGGATGAACGGCTCTCGCGCTTCCAAAGCTGCCTTGCGCGCGTCAAGCAGGTGCTCGAGGACGGCGGCAACGCGGCCGACGCCGAGACCGTCGGCGAACTGCTTGCCTTCTTGCATTCGCCCGCCGCCGCGGCGGCGCTCGCCGACGAACGCGATCACCGGCCGATCTATGCGGTAAGCGCGGCCTATATCGACGTGCTGGCGATAACGTCGGATGAATCGGCCGCCGCGCAGACGCTCGCGCGCAAGCTCGTCGCGATGGGCTGCGAACTGCCCAAGCAAGGCGGCGACACGCGCGGCTGGAAGCGCCTGTTATTGTGGCGCGATCAACTGGCGCGCGGCCAGATGCCGGCGGATCTGTGCGAAGTCTATGAACGCGCGCTCAAATTCGCGCGCAAAAACCCCGCTGCCCTCGATCTCAAAGCGGCGCTCGATCACGCGCTGCCGGATCAGCGCTAGCCATTGCCGGCCGGCGCGGCTCAAAACATCTTTGCGATCATCGGCCTGCCGCGATCAACGCGCGCAAAGCGCGAAGTGCGTGAAAGTCGGGCGCGCCGGAACCTTGCGCCGCGCGCGCCGTTCCCCATTGGAACAGCATCACGCTGATGAAGCCGCCGGTATCCGGTGCGGAACAAACAAATATGCGAGAAACGTCATGCGAACGAAGATGATCGCCGCGGTCGCCCTTTCGACAATCCTGCTCGGGTCGGGGGCCGTTGCGCAGAACGCGCAGAACAGCGGCGCCGGAACGCCCGGTTTGCCGGGCAACAAATCGGGCCCGACCGTACAGCCGGATCAGAGTAAGACGCCGCCCGACACCAGCGGCGTCAAGGGATTGCCCGGCAACAAATCCGGCCCGGCCGTGCAGGCGCCCAAAACCGACGGAACGCGGTAGGGACCACGCAGGGCGTAGCGACCCGCCTTCGCTCGCTGCGCGCGCTACGGCGCGCTTGAGGTCCGCCGAAGCGCGCAGCGCGAAGGCGCAAGCGTATTGCGCCGATTTCGCATCAGGCGGCGCATTACGGCCTTCGGCTAATGCGCCCTACCTCGTCAGGGCTCGCCGAACAGATAATGGCGCAGCATGTAGTCGAGGCCGTGACGCCACGATTCGTCGGTATTGCCGCGAATGTCGACGCTCTTGACGAACTCGAGTTTGCCGCTCCGCGCGTCGTCCATGTAGAGATTGATGTTGAGGATGAGGTTGCTGACCTTCTGGACGGTGCCCCATGCGGCCCAGTCCGCGCCGGCTTTGAGCGCATAGCCGCGCTCGCAACCGTTGCAATCCCGGATCTCGGGACCGCGCGCGATCTCCTGCTGCAAATCGGGCGGAATACGCACCAGCATGAAGCGCCCGGAGGCTTCGAGTTTCTCCCGCAGCAAGTCGTCCAGCATGCGCAGGCGCGCATCCTCTTCCGGCTTGGTCGGCTCGAGCGAGGTGTTGATGATCGCAAACCCGAGAAAGGCCACGCGCGGCGGATCGGCCGCATGGGCGGTGCTGGCGGCCATTGCGACCCCAAGCGCGATCATGGCCCCCAATGACCTCTTCCACGCGGGCATCTTCAATCAAACCTTTGCAGCGATCAGCGCCAGGGCCGCTGCCGGCGCACACTGGAGCGCGGCCGCGCGCGCCTCGGGCGCCACGCCGATCAGGCTGTCGAAGCCGACATAATCGCGGCCGAGCCGCCGCGCGACGTCGCACAGCACCGTTTCGCCGATCCCGGCTCCCACCACCGGCGCGTCCGCAGGGATTGCGGCACGCGACAGAACCAGCATGGCGGAATCGCAAATGGCCCGGATTTGCGCTTCGGCAAACCAGCGCGCGAGCGCGGTCCATGCCTCCGCGCGGGCATCGGCCGCGTCACAGCCGATCATGCGCGCGAGCCGCGCGCGCGAAGCCTCGACCGTCTTCGGCCGGCCGTCGGCGGTTGCCATTTGGTCGACGTCCTGCGGCAACGTGCCGAGCACACGATGAACGTCCGCCATGGTGGCAAAATTCTCGTTGATGAGCGGCGTCATGCGCCCGGCGAACGGCGCCTGCGCGGCGACCGCCATCACGGACGTTCGCACCAGCCCGGTATAGACAAGCTCGCCCGCGGCCAGGCGTTCCACATCGGTATAGCCGCGCGCCGCGACCGCATCATCCGTCACGGGGACGAGGTCGGTGGTCGTCGATCCCATGTCGGCAAACAGCGCGTCGCGCCGCGTGGCACCGACGAGCGCGGCGCTGGCGTGCCAATTCGCCGACGCGATTTCGCGCACATGCGTGCCTGCGCGCTCCGGCGGAACGAAGCCGAGCGGACCGGCGTAGATCGCCACCGGCGATGCGAGCGCGCGCGCGGCAATCGCGGCGAGGGCCTCCACGCCGTGCCTACGCGATTCAAACGTATCGGCCAATTCTCCGGTCATGGTCACGACGTGGCGGTCGGCCGTTCCCATGCGCGCGGCGGCTTTAGCGAACGCCGCGACCAGCGCATCGGTGCCAAGCCGCAGGGGCGAGGCCACCTGAACCGCATCGACCACGCGGCCCGCTTCCACGCGGGCCGCCTTGAGATGAACGCCCCCGATATCCCACCCGACGATGCGCATTTTTGACTGCGGTTGCACCGAACGTTTGTTACCTGATAATTTGCCGGCCGCAGGCCGCAAATACAGGCACCGCGCTTGCTGCCAAGGTTATCACGCCACAGCCATTTCGAAACATGCCGCCATGGAGATCATTCCGGTCATCGATCTCAAAGGCGGCGCCGTCGTCCACGCACGCATGGGCCGGCGCGACGACTATCGACCGATGGAGACGCGGCTCTCGCCAACGAGCGCGCCCGTCGACGTGGCACGCGGGCTTCTCTCGATCCACCCGTTCACAACGCTTTACGTCGCCGACCTCGATGCGATCGAGCGGCGCGGCGACAATCGCGCCGCGCTCGAACGGCTCCACGATGCGTTTCCTCGCCTCACCTTGTGGGTGGACAACGGCATTGCCCGGCTGGGCGAAGCCGAGGCGTGGCTCGAGGCCGGCATCGGCCATCTGGTGCTGGGCAGCGAAAGCCAGACCGATGCGGCGCTGGTGCGCCGGTTCACCAACGATCCGCGCATCGTGCTCTCGCTCGATTTTCGCGAGCGCGCGCTCCAGGGCCCGCATGAGCTGCTCGCCGACGGTGCGGCGTGGCCCAGCAAGGTCATCGCCATGACGCTTGCACGCGTCGGCAGCGGCGCAGGTCCTGACATGGACGCGCTGACACGGGTTCGGGACGCCGGAACGTCGCGGGAAGTCTATGCCGCCGGAGGCGTGCGCGGCGCCGCCGACCTCGCCGCGCTCGCGCGCGCCGGCATCGCCGGCGCGCTCGTGGCGTCATGCCTGCACGAAGGCCGCCTCACCGGCGCAGAGATCGCCGGCCTCGCGGCGGAGAGCCGACCGTTGTCTAGGCGGCGAACGGATGCTTGACCTGGTCCCGCTTGGCGACGACTTCGGAAGCCTTGGGGTCGCCTGCGACGGCGCGAGCAATGGCTTCCTTGGTGGCGCGATAGTTGAACTCCTGGATCTTCTTGTCGTCGGCAGCTTCCCAGTGGATGAACACGCCGACGCAGCAGAACAGATCGTCGGCCTCGTCCGCCGGGATCACGCCTTCGGCGACGCTGTCGGCGACCGCCTTCGCGACCGCATGCTGCGCCGGACCGAACATTTGCACCGCCTGCTTGGCGCCCTTGATCGTCACCTTGTTGAACATGACGGTCGCCGGCTTGCAGATCAGGTTGGGGGCGACCACGGCGAGCAGCGCCGTGAACCCATCCTTGTTGTTGGTCAGGGCCGTTGCAAACGCGGTCTCTGCGGCGCTGCCGCGCGGACCGATCAGAAGATCGACGTGGGCCACCTCGTTGCCGTCGCCGACGAGCGATTCACCCACACACAGCTTGTTGACCTTTGCCATCGCCAACTCCCTCCCAAGGAAAAGCAAACCGCCTCTCTCCGGAGCCGAAGCGTCCCGGCGGCTTGCAGATTAGCTATCCTTGTTGTCAGCATCCGGCCGCAACGGGCCGGATCGGTTAGCCAGATAGCGGCGGAACATCGTCCGGTTCCAGCCGCGCGAAGTCAATCACTGTTGCGCGTCCGCGGCAAGATGCTCCGGATTCGGTGAGCGAACAGCGTTGCGACGGTAAGGTCGGCGCTCGTTCCCGGATTGATGCCGCGCTTTTTGAGGGCCGTGTCCCACGTCATGAGATCGGGCAACAGGTGGGACAGATCGCCCGTTACCGTCACCCGGGCACGAAATATTTGCGCCTGCGCCCGAACCTCTTCGGCGACCGCCAGCCCGTGCTCGCGCGCCACGTGGCTGTCGGGAAAGGCGGCGAGGAAGCTGAGATACACGGCAAGCGTTGCCCATTTGGGCTCGGCGGCCTGCGGCAATGCGGACGTGAGCAACGGCAGACCAAGCTCGAATACGTCGGCGAAGCCGGAAACATATTGCCGCGCGATGCGGTCGCGGTCAGCCGCTTCGGCCATCGCCTCGCGCAGGCTCACAGTCGCGGGCGCATGCACGTCATGACGCGGCGCCGTTCCGAGTCCGCCGGGGGCGGCAAGTGCGATGGCGCGGAACGCGAGCCGCGCGTCCTCGACGTCGAGGCGCTCGAGTTCGCCCGCGAGCGCCGCACGCAAATCGGCCGCGCGTTCGCCCGCCGCGGCGAGCGGCGCAGCGAGGAGAATGATGCCGAGATTGGTGTTGCGCGATACCACCGCCGCGGTCGCTTCGGCCGCATCGAGGATACGTGCACCGATGCGCGCGCCCGGCCGGGTGAGCGGCGCTGCCGCCGCCACGGCGCTACGCATGAAATCCGCTGCGGTCTTGCGATTGCCGGGGCTCAACACATGGACGTTGCCGGGCTTGGGCGCGTCGAGTTCGTCGCGACAGGCGGCGATGAACGCGGCGGCAATCTCGCCCGCCAGCGCCGTCACGCCTTGGCTCCGCCCACCATCCGTGCCCCGAGCGCGGCCATCAGGTCGGCAGCCACTACGGCGGCAATGCGCGCGGGCGTCACCTTCTGCAGGCCGGCCCACGCCGGCATGCTGTTGACCTCGAGCACGGCCGGGCGTCCGTCGGCGCCGCAGATCAGATCGACGCCGGCGAAGTCCGCCCCGACCGCTGCCGTCGCGCGTACCGCGAGGTCGGCGATCTCGCGGTCGATCACCGCCGCCATCGGGCGTCCGCCGCGCTTCACGTTGGTGATCCAGCTGATGCCGTGCCGCGCCATGGCGGCGACGACGCGGCCCTGGCAGACGAAGACGCGGAAGTCGCTGAACACGCCGTCGCGCTCGCCGGCGACGAAGCGCTGCAAATAATAGACCCCGGCGACCTCTCCGAGCGCGGGCAGATCGTCCGGCGCGCGGATCAGTTTCAGCCCCCGCCCCTGCGAGCCGAACAACGGCTTGAGAACGAGCGGTCCGTCGCGCGCCTCGCGGCGCACGATGCCGCGCGCCGCCGCGCGCGATTCCACCGCCCAGGTCGGCGGTGTCGGAATGCCGGCACGGGCGAGAAGGAAACTCGTCGTCGATTTGTCGACGCAGCGCTCGATCGCGCGCGCATCGTTCCACACCACCACGCCCAGCTCGCGCAGGGCATGGAGAATACCGAGGCGCAGCGTGACCGCCTCGAAGCTGCCGCCCGACATGGTCCGCACTACCACCGCATCGGGCAGGCGGTCGCCGAACCCGTCGAGGCTCAGGCCGGACGCGCTGCCGGTGGCAAACCCGCACGCGGAAAGGCGCATCGGCACGCACCGCGCGCCCCGCGCCGCCAAGGCCTTCGAGAGTTCGCGCGCGTGCCAATCGAAGCGATCGATGACGAGCGCGACGCAAGGGGCTGCGCCCGCGGCCTCGGCAGCGGCGATGTCAGGCGAACGAGGCATCGAGCAGGTTCAGGTCCACGCGGCCGGTGTGAAAGCTTTCGCCGCTGTCGAGCGCCGTGACGATCACCTCGGCCGGGCTGAACAGCATCGGATCGATCGCGTAGAAATCGCCCCCCGCGCGCTTGAAGATTTCCACGAACGGCCGGCCGTAGTCGCGCGATCTTTCGCTCGGCAAGTCTTCGGCGAGGGCGCGCGCCTCCTGTGCCGAGCCGGTGACGAAAAGATGGACGCGCCCGGCGTAGATGATCGCGTCGTTGGTGCGTCCCATCGCGGTCACGAGGTCGGGATGCGGCGGCGCGAGCGGCGCCGCGCCCAGCCCGTCGACGACGCGATCGAGCGGGAACTTCAGCTCATGCGCCTTGTGCAATGCGACTTCGAGGGCGCGCGCCGTGATCTGCACGCTGCCGGCAAGACTCTGGGTCGGGGCGTAGATGAACGTCACCGCCTCGGGCGCAACTCCGCAATCCTCCGCGACCTTGCGCACGATCGGCGGAGGCGGCGGATGGCCGCTCTCGAGAACCAGGGTCGCGCTCGTGGCGCCGTCGCGATACCTCAGCACGTCGAACAGCGGCTCCTTGCGGGCCAGCGCGCGGCCGGGACCGGAGGCGAGCGCAAAAAATCCGTCCTTGCCCTCGCCGTGTTTGAGACGCCAGCCGGCATATTGGCTGGCAAGGCACGCGGTCACCGGATGTGACGATCGCACCGTCAGCGTCCACGGCCAGCGCGGCGTTGCGACGCTCGGCAGAAGTTCGATTGTACCGAGGCCGCCCATGCAAATTTCGGCGAGCCGCACCCCCGCCGCGATGCTGCCCGGGGACTGCTTTCCCGCGTCGATCACCGTTTCGCCCAGGCTGCCGCGCTCGACCGTGACCTTGAGCTCCGCCGCGTCGGCCTTGAGCCGCTCCACGAGACGCGCCGCCACGGCGTTGACGCTGATCGGCCAGGGTCCGCGCGGCGCGTTGTTGCTCATGGAACGCTCGGTGCGACTTGCGCCAAAATCATCGCGGCCCGCTCCCGGACGAGCACCTTGGCCGCATCCGCATCGCGCGCATGGGCAAGCACGGTACAGATGGGCTCGCCCGCGCTCACCCTTGTGCCGGCGCTCTGCCGGTCGGCGGCCCAGTCCGGCCAATCGAGCGGCGGGACCGAAGCAATGTCGTTCGGCGCATAGACCGTCGCCGATGCGGCGGCGCCGGACAGGGCCGGCACGCGCTCGGGCAAACGCCCGCGGATTGCCGCCATGTGCAGAGCAAACAGTGAGCTGCCCGCGGGCTCGAAAATGTCGAGGGTTGCGCCGGGGCGCGGATTGATCTCGAGCAGCCAGAACGCGTCGCCGTCGACGAGGAAATCGGCGCTGTTTAATCCGACGAGCGGCACCGCTGCGGCGAGCCGTTCCACGGCGGCGGTCATTGCCGCGGCCAATTCCGGCGCCAGCGCCGCCGGCCGCACCGCCCCGCCGTAGCGGAACGGGCGCGTCGGGGCGGGCGCCGGCCACTGGGCGCTGAAACCGAGAACCATCGTCCGCCGACCGTCGGCGAGCATGAGCGCAGAGACCGGCGTGCCCTCGACCCGCTGCTGAAAATAGTCGGCCGCGATGTTGCCCGCGCTCTCTTCGGCCGAGGTCACGTGCGTTCCGCCGGCGCCGCCCCGCCGTTTGGCGAGCCAGCCGCGCGCATCGGCGGGCGGGCTCAGCAGGGTGTGCGGATGCGGGACGTCGCATTCACGGCACAGCGCCGCGAAGGCAAGCGGATCCTTCACCCGCGCGACGGTCTGCGCGCTGTTGCCCAGCAGGCCCCAGCGTTGCGCGACCAGGGCGAGGATCTCGGGGCGATCCTCGAACCCGGTGCCGCACACGGTCCCCAACGGACGCTGCGCCGCCGCCAGGGTTGCGAGCGCGTCGATGAGTTCGTCGGCGACCATTCCGCGCGCGATGCCGGTGTCGAGCCGCACGTGCGCCTGCGCCAGCGCAACCGTGTCCTCGTCGCCGAAAAAATCCACGACAAGCGGCACGTAGCCGGCGCGGCGCGCCGAGGCGGCCAAGGCGCGTCCCGAAATCGCGGCAATCAGCACCGGTGTTGCGCTATCCATGGAGCTCGCGGGCTAACTGAAACGCATCGCGGAAGTCATAGCGGACGGGCTTCTCCGCCGAGATCATCCGGCCAAACAGCCCGGATTCGGTCTGATATTTGACGTTGCCGATGGCCAGCGGGCCAATGCCGAGTGTCCCGTGCGCCGACAGTTCGGCGCCGTTCGCCGTCATCTCCAGACCCTCGACGCCGGAAGGCGGCACGGCATTCACGTCGGCGGCGACCAGCAAATGGTCGGCCGCGGCGATCTGCGCCGCCGACAAAATCCGCACGCCGGCGCGGCCGGCGCACAGCGCCGCCTCGGCCCGCGCAAGGATCGCGGCTTTTTTCTGGTCATCGCTGCCGTCCGCCGCGCGCACGTCGGCGTCGAAGCGCGCCTTGATCTCCTTGGCCGCCGCGCTCACCCGCGCCGGCCCGTCATAGCCGACCAAGGTCACCTCCGCCCCTTCGAGCGCCGCGAGCACCGCCGCGGAGAAGCCGACGACGCCGGTCGCCCCGAACACGGCCACCCTCGAGCCGCGCAGCTCGCGCTGTTTTTTCTCTTTGAGGATTTTCTCGACGCACACCACCATCGCGGCGGCCGTGGTGAAGGACCCGGCCGGATCGGCAAACAGCGAAATCGCAAACGGCGGCATCAGCGCCTTCTTGGCGGCCGCCATCATGTCGAGCGCCAGGATCGCGTTCTTGCCGCCGAAGAACATGCCGGTGCGCGCGCCCCGCTTGGGGGGGCGCGAGAACATCGCGTCCTGCACAAGGCCGGACACTTCCTCGAGGGTGATGTTGGTGTAGGTGAGCACGGCGTCGTATCCGGCGTCGAGCGCCATGTTCACGTCGAACGGGCTCATGTGCTTGAGCGGCGTCACCATGTGAAGGATTTGCTTGTCGGCCATCGCGTTCCCTCACGGGCGAAATGTTCGTGTCAGGCTCGCTGCGCCTGCGCACCGGCGGCGCGAACCCTGATGTCCGCGCCGCGATTGAGCGCCGCGCACACGCGGATGTCCAGTCCCCGGCAAAGCGGATGCTTGCGGACGACGGTAGCGAGGCGCTCCGCCTCCGCGCCCGATGGAGCGAACGCGAAACCCGTCGGTCCCCAGGAACTCTGCCCGATGCCGAGCGCGCCTTCGCGCGCGAGAAGCTCGAGCGCGGCGGCAACGCCCGGGCTGGTAAAGCGGCTGCCGCCCTGCGCAGGCGCGTAGTAATCGCCGAGCAGATTTTGCACCTGGGCGATGGCGGCGGAGAAGCCGGCAAGGTCGCGCTCCGCAAGGCACGGCAGCGCCTTCATCAGCACCAGTCGGCACAACCGTCCGGACGTCTCGGCTGGAAACGGCGCAAGCGCCGCGAATGCCGCCGCCTCGTCGGCGCCGTGCAATCCGCGGCGGCTGGGGTCGAGCACGGCCAGGACGCCCCAGGATTCCGGGACGGGCAAGCGGCAGATGACCGGCGCCGGCGCGTCGTCGGCGCCGCGACCTCCGTCGACCACGAGCCCGCCGCTTTCGAACAGACCGATGCCGATGCCCGAGCGTCCGCCGCGTCCCAGGCACACCGCATCGCCCGTCACATCGAGCGGCAAATCGTGCAGGCGGCGAATGCCCGCGGCGACGGCAAGCGCGATTTGCGTGCCGGAGCCGAGGCCGGCATGGGCCGGCACCGTCTCGTCGACGCTGAGACGATAGGCGCCGCCCAGCGCAAGCACACGCCGCATGGTCTCGAGAGCGGCGCGCGCGCGTTCTTGCTCCGGGCCGTCGACCTGCATCTGCCGCGCGGGCGCGATCGTTATCCTGGTGCCCAACTGATTGATCGCGAGGCCGATGCTGCCGAAACGTCGACCGAGCCCACCATTCAAGTCGAGGAAGCCGAGGTGCAGCCGCGCGGGCACCGACACGGTCACGCCGTCGGTCATGGGAGTTACGCTCCGATGTTTTTCGCGGCAGGTCTTTCGCACGGGCCAAACGGGTTTAGACTGGACCGGGCCGCGTTGGCAACGCGGAGTGTTTTCAAAATCTACGTTGAAGGGAGGCGGAAGCATGAACGAGCAAAGCAAGGAACGCACCTACAACGACCAAGAAGTCGAGGCACGGCTCAAGGGCGAGCTGCCGCACTGGTATCTGGAGGGCGGCTGGATCCGGCGCCGCTACCGCACGAACAGCTGGAAAGGCACCCTGATGGTGATCAACACGGTCGGCCATCTCGCCGAGGCCGCATGGCATCATCCCGACATCACCGCGTCCTATGCCTGGGTCGAGGTGCGGCTGCAGAACCACGCGGCCAAGGGCATCACCGACAAGGACTTCGAGCTCGCGAAGAAGATCGAGGATGTGATCCAGTGGCAGCCAGGCAAGGCCGGCGGCGCGCTCGAAGGCACGCCGGATAAGGATCAGCGCTTCGCTTACATCAAATATGATACCTGACCGCCGGCCCCAGTGTCCCGATTCCGAAGTTCGCTAAACTTTGCCGCACGCTCGGAAGCGAACTTCGGAATCGAGGACACTGGCAACGTTATGATTCTAGTGCCGCTTTGAACCCGAAGTTCGCAACTGGCCTTCCCTCAGCGTTGTGCGAACTTCCGGTTCGCGGCACTAGGGCGACGAGGACTCGCGCATGGGCAGCGCTTTCATCGACGGCCGACCCGCGGAGCTGCAGGCGGCGTGTGCCGAGGCAGCGCGCTTGCTCGATCGCAGCCGTTTGCCGCTCATCGCAGGCCTCGGCACCGATATAGCCGGCGCGCGGGCGGCGATCGGGCTGGCGCGGCGGCTCGGCGGCGTTATCGACCACATGCATTCCGACGCGCTGCTGCGCGACCTGGACGTCATGCGCGAGGCGGGCGTGATGGTGACGACGCCGGGCGAAGCGCGGGTACGCGCCGATGTGCTTTTGCTGGCCGGGCCGGTCGCGCCAGAGGCGTTGGCACCGTTGCGGGCCGGCAGAGAGATAGCCGAGGGCAAGAAAATTGTTTGGCTCTGCCCCGGGCGCGGCGCACGCGACGCGCAGGTGCTGACAATCGGCCGCGATCCGGCCGCGCTGCCGGCCGTTCTCGCCGCGCTGCGCGCCACCATCGCCGGGCGAAGCATCGGGCCCGCGCCCGTCGGCGCCAAGGCGTTGGCGACGGCCGCGGCGCAGCTCGCAGCCGCGCGCTTCGGTACCGCTGTTTGGTCCGCGGCGACCCTCGATGCGCTCGCGATCGAAATGCTGTGCGGCCTTGTCAACGATCTCAATGCCAATACCCGCTTTTCCGGACTGCCGCTGCCGCCACGGGACAACGCCTTGGGCGTGCTGCAGGCGTGCGGGTGGCTGACCGGATTACCCCCGCGCACCGGTTTCGGCCGATCCATTCCCGAGCACGATCCCTGGCGCTTCGATGGGGTTCGGCTGGTCGGGAGCGGCGAGGCCGATTGCGTGCTGTGGATTTCCGCCTATCGCGCGGCGCCGCCGCCCTGGCGCCGCGCGGTTCCCACCATTGCGCTCACGGGAGAAGATGCGCGCTTTCATCAGCCTCCGCGCGTTCACATCGCAGTCGGGCGTCCCGGCATCGATCACGATGCGGTCGAATACCTCGCCTCGGCGGGCAGCCTCGCGTGGGCAGACGCGGCGGCGCCGCGCGGTGCGCGTTCCGTGAGCGATGCGCTCGCGGCAATCACGGCTGCGCTTTCCGGTTCGGACGTGCGCCCATGTTGACGCGCATCGCCGGTGGCCGCGTCATCGATCCCGTCGCCGATCGCGACGAGATCGGCGACGTGTGGATTCGCGACGGCCGGATCAGCGCGGCGCCGGACGCGGGAACACGCCCGGACGAAAGCCACGACGCGCGCGGCAAGGTGGTGATGGCGGGCGGGATCGACATTCACTCGCACATCGCCGGCGCCAACGTGAACACGGCGCGCCTGCTGCTGCCGGAGTGGCACCGCGCGGCGGCCGCGCGGCCGGCGCAGACGCCGCTCTCACAAGCCGGATGGGCGACGTTCGAGACCGGCTGCCGCTACGCCGCCATGGGGTTCACCCTGGTGGTCGAGCCGGCCGTGGCGCCCCCCTACGCGCTGCACGCTCATCTGGAGCTTGCGGATATTCCGATCATCGACAAGGGCACGCTGTCGATTCTCGGCAACGACGACTTCCTGCTGGGCCTGCTGCGCGACAAGGAAAGCCCCGCCGCCGCGCGCGACTATGTTGCCTGGACCCTCGAGACGACGCACGCGCTCGGCATCAAGGTCGTGAATGCCGGCGGAGCGGCGGCGTTCAAGGCCAACGCACGCGCGTTCTCGCTCGACGACGTCGTGCCGGAATATGGCGTGTCCTCGCGCGCCATCGTGAAGGCGTTGCAGCGCGCCGTGCGCGATCTCGGCGTGCCGCATCCGCTGCACGTCCACTGCAACAACCTCGGCCTTGCGGGAAACGTCGAGACCGCGCTGGCGACGATCGCGGCGGCGGAAGACCTGCCGCTCCACCTCGCGCATCTCCAGTTCTACAGCTACGGCAAAGAGGGCGAGCGCGGATTCTCGTCGGCGGCTGCGCGCCTCGCCGAGGCGGTCAATCGAGCAAAGCACGTGACCGTCGATGTCGGCCAGGTGATGTTCGGACCGACGGTCACGATCTCGTCCGACGTGCTGCGCCAGTTCAACGCGCGCGGCCAGGCGCGTCCGAAAAAATGGCTGATCGTCGACGGCGACGCCAACGGCTGGGGCGTTGTGCCGTACGAATATCGGGCCGACAATTTCTACAACGCCGTGCAGTGGGCGGCCGGCCTCGAGCTGTTCCTGTTGATCGACGATCCGGCGCGGGTGTTCTTCACGACCGATCATCCGAACGGCGCGCCGTTTACGACCTATCCGGAGATTTTCGCGCTGCTCATGAGCCGCGACCTACGGGCGCAGTGGATCGCAACCTTGCCGCCGGCGGCAATCGAGGCGATCACCCTCCCCTCGATCCGGCGCGAATACACGTTCTCTGAGATCGCCACGATGACGCGCGCGGCGCCGGCGCGCCTGTTCGGATTGAAAGACCGGGGTCACCTCGCGCCCGGCGCCGTCGCCGACGTCGCGGTTTATTCCGACGATGCCGACCGCGCGAAAATGTTCCGCGCCGCCGCGCTTGTGTTCAAGGACGGCAAGCTCGTGACGCGCGACGGAAAGATCGTGGACCATCCGCGCGGACGCGCGCTCGACGTGCGTCCTGGTCATGACGCCGCCATCGATCGGCGCCTGAAGACCTATTATGACGAGCGCTACGGCCTGCCGCACGATTTCCTGAAAGTGCCCGAAGCCGCCATCGGCAGACCCGATCCGTTCGAGCACGTGTCATGCGCGAGCTGACCGCCAACGGGGTCCGGATCGATAACACCTTTGCCGAGGCGTTCGGCATGCGCGCCACCGCCGTGGTCGTCACGGCGGACGAGGCGCGCTGGGCCCGACAAGCGGCAATCACGATGACGGGTTTCGCCACCTCGGTGATCGGCTGCGGGTGCGAGGCGGGCATCGATCGGAATTTTACGGCGAAGGAAACGCCGGACGGGCGGCCCGGCGTGCGGGTGCTGCTGTTCGCGCTCTCCACCGGCGAGCTGCAGAAGCAGCTTGCGGCGCGCGTGGGGCAGTGCGTGCTCACCAGTCCGGGTTCGGCCTGCTACGCCGGACTGGACGGCCAGGAACGGCTCAAGCTTGGCAGCGCGCTGCGCTACTTCGGCGACGGATGGCAAATCTCCAAACGCTTCGGCGGCAAACACTACTGGCGCATTCCGGTCCTCGACGGCGAGTTCCTGTGCGAGGCGACGACGGGCCTTTCCAAACAGGCGGTCGGCGGCGGCAACCTCCTCATCATGGGCGAGAGCAGGCGGGCGACGCTGGCCGCGGCGGAAGCCGCCGCGGCGGCCATCGCGCGGGTGCCCGACGTGATCGCGCCATTTCCCGGCGGCATCGCCCGCTCGGGCTCCAAGGTCGGCTCGAAATACAAAACGGTGAAGGCGTCGACCAACGACGCCTACTGCCCGACGCTCAAGGGCGCGGTGACGAGCGCGTTGTCCGAGAATATCGCCTCGGTGCTCGAAATCGTCATCGACGGGCTCACCGTCGAAGCCGTCGCGGCGGCGATGCGCGCGGGCATTGCGGCGATCGTGAAGCTCGGCCCGCGTCGCGGCGCCGTGCGTATCGGCGCCGGCAACTACGGCGGCAAGCTCGGCCCGCACCATTTTCATTTGAAGGACCTGCTGCCATGAGGCCGCTCCTCCTCACGCTCAAGGAGCGGCCGCCCCAGCGCCTCGATTTGTCGGGGCTGCTGCCGGAATTGCTCGCCGAGAAATCCGCCGCCGAGATCGCGCGAATCGGCGTAGAGACGACGCGCAAGCCGGTGACCGTCGGCGATGTTTTCCGCGTGCGCACGGGAGACGCCCGGCACATCCGCATCGAGGGCGGCTGCGACCGCCTCGACTGGATCGGACACGGCATGACGAGCGGCGAGATCGTCGTCGAGGGCGACGCCGGCAGCCAGGCCGGACGGCTGATGGCCGGCGGCACCCTGACGATCACGGGCAACGCGGGGCCATGGGCCGGTTCGGCCATGCGCGGCGGCGAAATCGAGATACGCGGAAGTGCCGGCGAGCGGCTGGGCGGGCCGCTGCCGGGCGAGACCGCCGGCATGCGCGGCGGAATGCTGATCGTGCGCGGGGACGCGGGCGGCCGCGCCGCCGACCGCATGCGCCGCGGCACGATCGTGGTCGAGGGTCGCGCAGGCGCGTGGGCCGGGAGCCGCATGATCGCCGGAACGCTCATCGTCGGCGGGCCGGCCGGGCCCCTGCCCGGCTATCTGATGCGGCGCGGCACCATCGTGCTCGGCGCGAGCACCGCGGAGATGTCGCCGACCTTCGTCGATTGCGGCACGCACGAACTCACCGCGCTGCGGCTGCTGGCGGCCTTCCTCGCGCGCTATAGCGCGCGCGCCGCGCGGCTGCTGCGGCGTCCGCTTCGTCGCCTTGCCGGCGACACGGCGGTGCTGGGCAAAGGGGAAATATTTCTTTCCGGCCGAACTTGATTTCGTCCCTAGTGCCGCGAACCCGAAGTTCGCACCACAATTGCCGCGAGTCCGGTTGCGAACTTCGGGTTCAAAGCGGCACTAGAATCATAGAGTTGCTAGTGTCTTTCGATTCCGAAGTTCGCTTAGGAGCGTGCGGCAAGATCGGGCGAACTTCGGAATCGGGACACTAGCGCTCTGAACGAACAGAGGCCTGAGGCAACCATGATCGAGCTCATTTTGACGGTGTGCCTGATGGCGCAGCCGAACCAGTGCGAAGACCGGCACTTCCAGTTCATGTACAACGGCTCGCTGCGCCAGTGCACCGCGGGCGCGCAGCCGTATATCGCGCAGTGGATCGGCGAGCACCCCAACTGGACGCCGGTGCGCTGGCACTGCGAATATCCCGGCAAACAAGACGCTTAGAGTTCGATGGACGACATCGCCCGGGCGCGGCGGGACGCGTTCCTGCGCAAGCTCGCCTCGCCTCCTGCTGTGATGGGCATTCTCAACGTCACGCCCGATTCTTTTTCCGACGGCGGCCGCTTTGCCGGCATCGAGGCCGCCGTCGCGCAGGCGCACGCCATGGTCGCGGCCGGCTGCGACGTCGTCGACGTGGGCGGAGAATCGACGCGCCCCGACGCGGTGCCGGTGTCGGCAGCCGACGAAGGCGCGCGGATCGAGCCGGTGCTCGCGCGGCTTGCCTCAGAGCTCGCGGTGCCGATCTCGATCGACACCTACAAGGCTGCGATCGCCGCGCGCGCGGCAGCGCTCGGCGCCGTGATCGTCAATGACGTGTGGGGACTCCAGAAGGACCCTGCGATGGCCGAGACCGTGGCCGCGGCGCAAACCGCGCTCGTCATCATGCATAATCGCACCGAGAAGGATGCCGCGATCGACATCGTCGCCGACATGGAACGTTACTTCGACCGTTCCCTCGCGCTTGCAGCCAAGGCCGGCATCCCGGAGCAGCGCATCGTGCTCGACCCGGGGATCGGCTTCGGCAAGACGTCGCGCCAGAACGGCGCGGCCTTCGCGCATATTGCCAAGCTCAAGGCGCGCGGGTTTCCGATCCTCGTCGGCGTATCGCGCAAGCGGTTTCTCGGTTCCGACGGGCCGCCGGTCGACACGTTGGCGGGAACGATCGCGGCCAATCTGGCGGCGGCCGCGGCCGGCGCGTCGATCTTCCGCGTACACGACGTCGCCGAGCACGTGGCGGCGCTGAAAACATTTTTCGCGCTAAGCGACGCTGCCGCGCAACAAATACAAACGTCATCCTGAGGGTGCGCGCGGCGAAGCCGCGCGCACGTCTCGAAGGATGGCAGCAGACACCGTGCTTGTGTTCATCCTTCGAGACGGCCGCTCGCTGATGCGAGCGGCCTCCTCAGGATGACGTTTGCGTGTGTTGCGCGGCCGTTATTTGCTGCACTCCGTCAGGTCCTTCTCCTCGATCGAGAAGACGCCGCCATCCTTGATCTCGACGTTCTTGACCGTGCACACGCGGCCGTCCTTGAAAGTCAGCTTCACGTCGTAGCGGCCGGAGCCGACGCCGGTGATCCGCAGGCGCTCGTCATGATCGACGGCGCCGTCGCGATCGTTGGCGCATTGATTGGGCCCCCAGTCAGTGCTCCCGGGCGCCGCCGCGCGGAAATCGACGATCGTCATCGAGGTGAGATTCCAGAAGCGGGTCGGCTTGTCCGCCGCGCCGGCGGCCGATGCGAGGAGCGCAAAAACTCCGAGGGCAATTATCAGTCTCTTCATTCGCGTCTACTCAGTTTCGGATCGCGCGGTTCAGGTTTTGCGCCTTGTCGAGGTTCTTCGCGGCGTCGAGGCCGACCGCCCCGGCAAGCCGGGTCGAGGTCAAATCGGCGCCGGCAAAATCCGCGCCCGTGACCGCCGCGCCCACGAAGTCGGCGCCACTCAAATCGGCGTTGGTGAGCAAGGCGTCGCTCAGGTCGGCGTCCTTGAGCGAAGCAAACTCGAGGTCGGCGCGAGAGAGGTCGACCCCGCGCAGGTTGGCGCGGTCGAGCTTGGCGGACGTGAGCACCGCGCGCATCAGCCCCATGGACTGGTTCTTCATGTCGGCGCCCATGCGGGCCGAAGCGAACGAGGCGCCGAGGAGGCTCGCGCCGGTGAGATCGGCGACGACGCGCGCCCCCGACAGGTCGGCTCCGTCGAGCTTGGCGCGCTGCATCTGGGTGGCGAACAAATTCGCGTCCTTGAGGCTCGCGCCGCGCAGATCGGCCTCCAGAAGCCACGCCTGGTCGAGCACCGCCCGATCGAGCTTGGCGCCGGCGAGGTTGGTCTTATTGAGCCGCGCCGCCCGCAACACCGCACCGGACAAATCGAGGCCCGAGAGGTCGAGGCCGGAGAGGCGTTTGCCGGTGAAGTCCGCGGGCTTTGCCGTCGTCGCTGCCGCAACGGCGGTTTCCACCTCGGCCCGCGTCATCTCGGCGGAGGTCATCTCGGGCGAGGACAGATCCACGTGCCGCATCATATCCTGCCCGCCGGCCGGTCGTGCGAGGGCGGCGGCGCAGAGCGCCACGGCCAGCGCACGCACGCATCGCAAGTTCACGATCTTCCTCCCGCAGCGCTCCGTTCGGTCGCCGGCACGCCCGCGGCGCTTGTCAGCCGCGCGACTTCCGCCTTGATCGCCGCAACCCGGCTGCCGGCGGACACGTCGTCGCGCCGCTCGATCGGCAGCTCGGCAACGATGCGCGCCGGGCCGGCGGAAAGCAGGAACAGCCGATCGGCGAGCCCGATCGCCTCCTCGACGTCGTGGGTGACGAGAAGCGTGGTCACCGGCCGGCTGCCGATCAGCTTCGCGAGCTCGCCGCGCAGGCGCGCGGCGAGCGCATCGTCGAGGGAGACGAACGGCTCGTCGAGAATGAGCAAAGACGCCTCGACCGCAAATGCCCGCGCCAACGCGACGCGGCGCGCGAGCCCGAGCGACAACTGGCCGGGATAGTGAGCACGATGCGGCGCGAGCTCCAGCGTCTCGAACAAGCGCGCGAGCGTCGCCTCGCTTGCATCGGGAGCAACAAGCCGCACGTTCTCTTCGACCGTGCGCCACGGCAGCAAGCGCGGCTCCTGAAACACCATGCCGATGCGGCCGCCAAACTCCTGCACGATCGTGCCCTCGTAGGCGCGATCGAGCCCGGCGATGATGCGCAGCATCGTGGTCTTGCCGCAACCGGAGGGTCCGACGAAGGCGGCGACGCGGCCGCGCGGCACGGTGAAGGCGATGTCGCGCAGCACTTCCAGACGATCGCCGGAGGGCTTCGGGAATGACTTGCGCGCGATGCGGACGTCAAGCCGTCCGGTTTCGCCAGCGGGACGCGCGTCGCTCAAGGGGCTGCACCAACACGGTTTCGATCGTCAGCATGACGACGACGAACACCAACGCATAGGCGATAATCCGCGTCACATCAAACAGCTGAAAGGCAACGCCCATTTCGAAGCCGACGCCGTTCGGCCGGCCGAGCAATTCCACCACGAGCACGATCTTCCAGACGAGCGAGAGGCCGGAACGCGCAGCGGCGGCAAAGTAAGGCGCGATCTGCGGCATCACCACGTGGCGGATCGCCTTTCCGGCCGGCATGGCAAAGACGCGCGCCATTTCGTCGAGTGCCGGGTCGAGCGCACGCGCGCCTTCGCGCACGGTGACGATGGTGTTCGGCAGCTTGTTGACGGCGACCGCGGCGATCGCCGCAGCTTCGGTCAGGCCGCCCCAGACGTAGGCCAGGATGATGATGACGAGCGCCGGCAGGTTGAGCAGCACGACCAGCCATGGATCGCCCAGCTTGTCGGCGATTTTCACGCGCCCCATGAGCAATCCGAGCGCGGTGCCGAGCGCCATCGCCAAGCTGAACGCCAAGGCGACGCGCGCCAGGGTCGCCGATAGATGCAGCGCCAGGGCGCCCGAGCGCGCTTCCTCGACAATGGCCGCGAGAACCGCCGCCGGCCCGGGCAGCATGCGCTCGCCGGCCATGAGCGACCCGGCGTACCAGGCGCCGAGCAGAATGGCGATCGAGAGAAGCCGCAGCATGCTCACTCTTCCGCCGGCGCCGCAAAGAACGTGCCGGGGGAAAGCTGCGGTGCCGGGCCGACCAGCTCCGCCCCGCCTTGGGTCCGCAGCACGCGATAGAGCACGCGGGCATCGGCTTCCTCATCGGCGACCGGCCGGCGCGCAATGCCTTCGCGGTAGCGGTCGCGGTAGATCGTGAGCGCCTGTGGATCGCGTATGCCGGTGAGCGGTGCGATGCGCTCCCATTCGGCGTCGGAGGTGGCGAGGATTTCCTGCGCCTCCCGCGCGGCCGCGAGGAAGCGCGCCACCGCGTCGCCCTTGCTGTGCGCCCAGCCTTCGTCGAACACGTAGCCGATCATGGCCGGGCGTCCGCTCACGCCGAGTTTCGCTATCAGTTCCGCGACGTCGGCAAGGCGGCGGAAGCCGCGCGCTTCGAGCCCGGCGCAGATGTTCCAGTAATTGAGGGTCGCATCCATCTCGCCAAGCGCGGTCTTCTCGGCGAGCAGCGTCGGCGCGCCGTAGACGACGTTCGCTTCCGCTTTCAGGTCGAGGCCGTCCTGTTTGCTCACCGCCTGCAGCACGAGCCAGCTTTTATCGATCGGACCGCCCGCGACCGCGAGCTTCTTGCCGCGCAGGTCGGCGAGCGTGCGCATCGGCGAGGACGGCGGCACCATTACGGCGCCGAGCGCGCTCGAATAAGGATAAAACACGAGTCCCGCGCTGAGTGAGCGCTCGCGCGACACCCACAGCCAATCGGACACGACGATGTCGGCCGCGCCGCCGCGCAAGGCGATCTTGCCCGCTTCCGGGCTTGCGAGTTCGATGGTCTCGATGGTCAAGCCGCGCTTCGTGTCGAGCTGGTGCGCGCGGATGACGTCGAGTTCCCAGGCCAACGTGCCGGTCTTTTGCGCGGCGATGCGGACCGTATCGGCCGCATGGGCCACGCCGGCGAAGGACACGAGCAGGGCCGTGGCGCAGAGAGACAAGAACCGCATCGTGGACTGCACCGAATCGAGACGCGCCGGGAGGAGGGCGCAGGGGTGACGAGGCAAAGTCTATCATTGCCTATGCGCGCAGGGGTGAGACAATCCGCGGCAGCAGCGGTGCGCTCGGCGGGAGCGTAGGATGAGCGCCGCTAGTGTCCCGATTCCGAAGTTCGCTCAACTTTGCAGCAGGGTCTGATGCGAACTTCGGGTTCGCGGCACTAGGTTTCGAGGTCAGGACATGCAGAACGTGCGGCGATTGACGCGAGCGAGCCTCGTCCCTGCCCTGCTCGCCTTTGCGTTCGCCGGCCGCGCGCACGCGGCGGACCTCAACGATTATCCCACCGCGACCCGCGCCGACTACGTCTATGCCTGCATGAAGGCCAATGGCGAGACCCGCGAGGTGCTCACGCAGTGCTCCTGCTCGATCGACATCATCGCGTCGATCCTGCCCTACGACCGCTACGTGACGGCGGAAACCGCGCTAAGCCTGGCGCAGGTGCCGGGGCGGTTCGGCGCCATGTTCCGCAGCCCCGAGGAGCCGAAGGCGGCGGTCGCCGACCTGCGCCGCGCGCAGGCGGAAGCGGAAGTGAGGTGTTTTTAAAAACCACGAACGTCATCCAGAGGAAGTCGCACGCACTTGCGCGCGACTGTCTCGAAGGATGGCCACAAGCGCTGAGCTCGCCTCCATCCTTCGAGACGGCCGCTCGCTTGGCGAGCGGCCCCTCAGGATGACGTAGGAGTTTGTTGCACGCGCGCCAGCGCGTCGTCACATCGCGGGATCGGCCGGCCAAGTGCCGGTGAAGACGTGCTTGTCGGTATCGACGGCCTCGGCGCGGAACGTCTTCGCGCCGTTCGGGACGTAATTGAAACGGATCGTCGGGTCCTCCGAAATCGAAATGCCGCCGTCCATGGAGAGCACGAGATCGTCGCCCTGCCACACGCGCAATTCGCGCACGAAAAAGGCCGGCACGTAGAGGCGCGTGACCTGATCCATCTGCAGGCCGGAATTGTTGGGGTGGCGCAGCATGATCTGCGCCTCGCGCATTCCGCCCACCCGCGCCGCGCCGCTCGCGAACTGACGGAACTTCATCTGCCCGAGGTTCGCCTGGGCCTCGTCGGCGTTTTTGGCCGCCGGCGCGGAACAGCCGCCCGACGCCTTCACGTAAGCCGCGACGCCGTAGAGCTTGCCGTCGGAAAGCTCCGCGACCGCATGGACATTGGTGTAGGAATCGACCCGCACGCGCGTGGAAAGCAACGAGGTCCCGGCATGGGGACCGAGCGTGAAGGTGGCCGCGACCGGCGCCGGGTTACGGTCGATCACGAGCGTGATGGCATTGACGCGCCGCGCGTCGCCCGCCGGCAGATTGGTGCGCACCGTGAGCGGAACGATCGCGGCGTCCTCGGCCCGGTAGGGCAGATCGAGCGCGAGGATGCTGCTGCCGTCTTCGATGACGCGGCCGTTGAAAGCATCGCGCACGAGGCCCGGCCAGGGATCGTCCGCCTCCTCGGCACGCAGCCCGGTAGCGGCGCCGAGCGCCAGGAGCGCGGCGAGCGCCAGGCCGAAGGTCCAAAATCGATTGCGCGCCATCGTCCCGCTATTCCCATTCGAGTTCGGCAAAGGCCGCGGTGGCGTTGCGGGCATTATACTCCGCGAACAGCTGCCAAAAAGTTTTTTCCGACTGTCCGGCAGTCTTGGCGGCGGCCGCGATGTCGGCACCGCTCGATATCAGGTCGCGCACGTCCTTGGTCAAGGTCCGGAAATAACGGCGCTGCTCGTCGAGCGCCTGGTGCCAGTCGCCCGTTAGCGGGCCGTGGCCGGGAACGACATGCGCGGCCGGCAGGCCGGCGATCTCGTCGCAGACGGCAAGCCAGCCACGGATGCTTCCGTCGATGACGGGAATGTGACCCCTGAAAAGAAGGTCGCCCGCGAACAGCGTCCCGGTCGCCTCATCGAACACGGTGAGATCGTTGTCGGTGTGCGCCGCAGGCCAGGCCTTGAGCACGAGCGCGCGATGACCGAGGTCGAGCGTCAATTCGTCCGTCACCAGCGTCGTGGGCGCAACGATGCGCACCTCCGCCATCAGCTCCTCGCCCATGGCGCGGCGGAACGCATCGATGTAGTGCTGGCCGCGCGCGGCGAGCGCCCGCGGCAGATTCTTATGGCCGACGAACACGGTGCCTTCGCCCACAAAAGCCGCATTGCCGAACACGTGATCGGGATGCATGTGGGTGTTGACGACGTAGCGGATCGGCTTGGTCGTGACCGCACGGATCGCGGCCGCGAGCCGGCGCCCCTCCTCGACGCTGCCGCCGGTGTCGATTACGGCGACCGCCTCGTCCCCGACGACGAAGCCCACGTTCGCGATCGCGCCGGCGTTGGCGCGCGTCATCAGGGCGATGTCGCCGACGTGGACGAACACGCCGGGAGCGAGTTCCTGAACCGTGAGCGGCGGCGCTTGCGCGTGAACTGCGCCGGCTGAAATGCCCAGGACGAAGGCAGCGGTGATGAGGCGCACAATCCGCATGCGTTAGTGCTTCGTTGCCAACACGTCTGGTTCGTTCGACAGCTGATGGGCCGCCGCCCACGTTGAGCCGAGTTGAGGATCGTGGCAACCACATGACGCGGAGATGGCGGCCCGAGCCGGCCACAATGTTTGCGCTTGCGCCGCGGAAAACCCGGGCCTAGACTTTCTTTCAGGTTTCCGGCTTCAAGGGCGTCAGTATCAACGGGAATGCTGACGTTTCTTCGAAGGCTAGGCGGGGTCGCGGGATCTTGACCCTTACGCCTCGCTGAGGCTGTGACACGCTGCCGGAGACTCTTCCCATTGCAAGGGCTCGGTGCCGGGGCGCCGAACTGACAGGCGCTTTTGCGTCACCGGACCTTACGACAACGTCGCAGGGAGGACTTGGCATGCGAAAATTCCTGCTTACGACCTGCTTTGGCGTATTGGCGGCGGTTGCCGGCGGCAGCGCCAGCGCCCAGGAGGACTTGGCGAAAATGTCGCAGAACCCGAAAGACTGGGTGATGCCGACGGGCAACTACGCCAACCAGCGCTACTCGGGACTCAAACAAATAAACGCGTCGAACGTCGGCAAGCTGCAAGTGGCTTGGACGTTCTCGACCGGCGTGTTGCGCGGGCACGAAGGCGCCCCGCTGGTGGTCGGCGACGTGATGTATCTGCACGGCCCGTTCCCGAACCCGGTCTATGCGCTCGATCTCGCGCACGACGGCAAGATCCTGTGGAAGTACGTTCCTAAGCAGGACCCGAACGTCATCCCGGTGATGTGCTGCGACACGGTCAACCGCGGCCTCTCCTACGGCGACGGCAAGATCTTCCTGCACCAGGCCGACACCACCCTCGTCGCGCTCGATGCCAAGACCGGCCAGGTGGTGTGGCAGGCGAAGAACGGCGATCCGTCCAAGGGCGAGACCGGCACCTCCGCCCCGATGGTGATCAAGGACAAGGTCCTGGTCGGCATTTCCGGCGGCGAGTTCGGCGTGCGCGGCTCGGTCACCGCCTACAACATCAAGGACGGCAAGCGGGTGTGGCGCGGCTATTCGATGGGCCCCGACAGCGACACGCTGATCGACCCGGCGAAGACCACCGCGCTCGGCAAGCCGGTCGGCAAGGACTCGGGCACCAACACCTGGGAAGGCGACCAGTGGAAGATCGGCGGCGGCACCACGTGGGGCTGGTACTCCTACGACCCGCAGCTCAACCTGGTCTATTACGGGTCGGGCAATCCCTCGACCTGGAATCCCAAGCAGCGCCCCGGCGACAATCGCTGGTCGATGACCATCTGGGCGCGTGACGTCGACACCGGCCAGGCCAAATGGGTCTATCAGATGACGCCCCACGACGAGTGGGACTTCGACGGCGTCAACGAGATGATCCTCAGCGATCAGACGGTCAACGGCCAACCGCGCAAGCTGCTCACGCACTTCGACCGCAACGGCTTCGGCTACACCCTCGACCGGACCAACGGCGAACTCCTGGTCGCCGAGAAGTTCGATCCCAAGGTGAACTGGGCCTCCAAGGTCGACATGGACAAAAACTCGAAGACCTACGGGCGCCCGCTCGTGGTCTCGCAATACTCGACCGATCAGAACGGCGAAGATCACAACAGCAAGGGCATCTGCCCGGCGGCGTTGGGATCGAAGGACGAGCAGCCGGCGGCCTATTCTCCCGACACGCAGCTGTTCTACGTGCCGACCAACCACGTCTGCATGGACTATGAGCCGTTCAAGGTGAGCTACACGGCGGGTCAGCCCTACGTCGGGGCGACGCTGTCCATGTATCCGCCTCCGGGCGAGACCAACATGGGCAACTTCATCGCCTGGGACGGCAAGACCGGCAAGATCGTCTGGTCCAATCCGGAGCAGTTCTCGGTCTGGTCGGGCGCGCTGGCGACCTCGGGCGGCATCGTGTTCTACGGAACGCTCGAAGGCTACCTCAAGGCGGTCGACGCCAAGTCGGGCAAGGAACTCTACAAGTTCAAGACCCCGTCCGGCATCATCGGCAACGTGATGACCTACGAGCACGGCGGCAAGCAATACGTCGCGGTGCTCTCGGGTGTCGGCGGCTGGGCCGGCATCGGCCTTGCGGCCGGGCTGACCAACCCGACCGACGGCCTTGGTGCGGTGGGCGGCTATGCGGCGCTGAGCAACTACACGGCGCTTGGCGGCCAGCTCACGGTGTTCACGCTGCCGCAATAAGGCGCGCGACGCTGAAACGAATGGGATCCCGCGCGTGAGCAGTCAGGCTCGCGCGCGGTTTCCGCTTTGACCCACTCCATGCTGCGAGGCGCGCCCGTGCGAACGGTCTTCGGGGCGGGGGTGCTCCTCGCCGTTGTCATTGCAGGTTTCGCTGCCGCCGCAGCCGCTGACGGCTCGGGCGATCCGGCCGCGGTCAAGAACGAGGACGGCAAGTATTACGACAAGGACGGCAACCCCACCTACAAGGTCGCGCCTGACGGCACGGTCGACTGGTACACCTACTCGGGTTTCCGCCGTTATCACTCCGAGTGCCACGTCTGCCACGGCCCCGACGCGGAGGGCTCGAGTTTCGCGCCCGCGCTCAAGGATTCGCTCAAGCGCCTGAGCTACACCGATTTTCTCGAGGTGGTGGCGAGCGGCCGCAAGAACGTCAACACCGCTTCTGAAAACGTCATGCCAGCGTTCGGAACCAATCCGAACGTCTCGTGCTACATGGACGACATCTTCGTCTACATCCGCGCCCGCGCCAACGGCGCGATCGGACGCGGCCGGCCGGCCAAGCACGAAGAGAAGTCCGACGCCGCCGCCAAGGCGGAGGCGAGCTGCATGGGGCAATGAACCGCGCGCGCTGCCGGCGCGCCGGAGTGCTATATCGATGGCAGCAGGCGGATCAAGAGAGTGATGGAATGCCCATGCGCAAGCTGCGGGCCGTTGTGATCGTGAGCGCGCTCGCTGCCGCGCCGCTGTTTGTTCACTCCGCCTCGCGCGCCCAGGTCAACGAAAGCGGCGACCTCTCGATCGAGCTGATCGATCCCAAGGTGCTGCGCGTATGCGCCGACCCGCGCAACTTGCCGTTCTCGAACCAGAACGGGGAAGGCTTCGAGAACAAGCTGGCGGAGCTCGTGGCGCAGAAGCTCGGCAAAAGCCTCTCCTACGCCTGGTATCCGCAGGCACCCGGCTTCGTGCGCAACACGCTGGGCGCCTACAAGTGCGACGTCATCATGGGTTACCCCCAGGGCAACGACCTGGTGCAGAGCACGAACCCCTACTACCGCACGGCCTATGCGCTCATGTTCCGGCCGGCGAGCGGGCTCGAAGGCGCCGACACGCTCACCGATCCGCGCCTCAAGAGCAAACACATCGGCATCGTCGCCGGCACCCCGCCCGCGACCCTGCTCGCCGTGAACGGGCTGATGCCGAACGCCAAGCCCTACCCGCTCGTGATCGACACGCGGGTCGATTCCTCCGCCGAAGCGATGATGACCGACCTTGCCGCCGGCGCCATCGACGCCGGCGTGCTGTGGGGTCCGATGGCCGGCTATTACGCCATGAAGGCGAAGGAGCCGGTGACGGTCGTGCCGCTCACCAAGGAGCACAGCGGGCCGCGCCTTGCCTACTACATCACCATGGGGGTGCGCGGCGCCGACCAGGAATGGAAGCGGCTGCTCAACCGGCTCATCGCGGAGAACCAGCCGGAGATCAACCGGCTGCTGGCAAGCTTCGGCGTGCCGCTGCTCGACGACAAGGACCGCCCGATCAGCCTCGACGCGCCCGCGACCAAACAATGAGGCGGTGGGCCGCGGCCATTGCCCTTTGCTTGCTCGCGTTCGCCGGCGTCCCCGCGACGGCTCAGCAGCCCGCGGCCGAGCCCGATGGCTACCGCATGGAAAACTACCGCGCGCCGACCCCGGCGACGCTTGCGGGCGCGCGCGTGCTCACCACCGCCGAGGCGGCCGACATCTGGCGCGCGGGCGGCGCGGTTTTCATCGACGTGATGCCGCAGCCGCCCCGGCCCGCCGGGCTGCCGCCCGACACCATCTGGCGTGACAAGCCGCGGCGCAACATTCCCGGCAGCACCTGGCTGCCCGACACCGGCTACGGCGCGCTTGCCGCCGCGACCGAGGACTATCTGAGCAAAGGCATCGGCCAGGCAACCGGCGGCGACCCAGCCAAGCTGCTCGTATTCTATTGTCAGCGAGATTGCTGGATGTCGTGGAACGCGGCCAAGCGCGCGCTTGCGCTCGGTTACGCCAACATCGCCTGGTTCCCGGACGGCAGCGACGGCTGGCAGGACGCGGGCCTTCCCCTCGCCGACGCGCACCCGGCGCCGGGGAGGCCTTAACGTCATTGCGAGTCATTACGCCGCGTGATGGTTCATTACAACGTGTGATGGATCGTTGGTCTTCCCTCTCCCGTTAGGGTGTCGGTAGCTTTTGAAGTTGTCCGGTTTTGGTAGCACATCAATTGTCCGCTTTTGGGGACGGCGGTTCGGGGGGAAGCGGAACAACCCCGACGCCGTTTGAGGCTGGTCACGACCGAGCCGC
>Ga0153928_1000064_pt1 | contig 54114 bp, 56 predicted proteins | sample TSNJ012MetaG_FD_106656 | JGI IMG/M metagenome (GOLD analysis project Ga0153928, IMG submission 106656) | Attine ant fungus gardens microbial communities from New Jersey, USA - TSNJ012 MetaG | ecosystem: Host-associated > Fungi > Mycelium > Unclassified | place: USA: New Jersey, Wharton State...
GAGCCCGAAGGCATTTGCGAAGCAAATGTCATGAGTAGACGAAGTCTACGAATGACGCGGACACTAGCATGGACTTTGATGTATAACAATTTTCGATATGTAGTTTTGAAGGTGCAATACCAACACCCATTCCTCGATAGCTCAATGGTAGAGCACACGGCTGTTAACCGTGGGGTTGTAGGTTCGAGTCCTACTCGGGGAGCTAAAAGCAGCTTCCAAATCGAAGCTGCTTTTCATTAAAAACGACTTGCAATACCTCCATATTTATGGTATAGTATTCGAGCGAGTATTTTAGGCCCCATGGTCAAGTGGTTAAGACATCGCCCTTTCACGGCGGTAACCCGGGTTCGAGCCCCGGTGGGGTCATTTTTGGACCTTTAGCTCAGTTGGTTAGAGCAACCGGCTCATAACCGGTCGGTCCCGGGTTCGAGTCCCCGAAGGTCCATTTTTTAATAAACACAAATCAATAGTTTCTTAGTTTGGCCCGGTGGCTCAGTTGGTTAGAGCGCCGCCCTGTCACGGCGGAGGTCGTGGGTTCGAGTCCCATCCGGGTCGTTGTTACATTTACTTCTATCAGATTTCAGCCGGCGTGGCGGAACTGGCAGACGCACAGGACTTAAAATCCTGCGGGACTAATCTCCCGTACCGGTTCGATTCCGGTCGCCGGCACTGAAGAAGCACTCTGCAAGCCTTATAGATAAGGAAATGCAGAGTGCTTTTTTAAATTAATGATCTCTCTTTTGATAGTATTTATCTAACCACAATCCTGCCCGGCATAAATTTACACCTAAAAATTCAACATTTTTGTCCACAAACTAATTAAATCTGCTATAACCCGAGTTTGCCACTTGTGATGTCCAAACGGAGCCCTCATGGTCTCCGCTTTTCCCTGTAAATATACGATTTCCGTTTTTTAGAGACTCTGTAGCTATCTTTTTTAGTAACCCGGACAGAATTAACGAGCCTCAGATAATCTTTGCCATTATTTTTATTAAGATTAGTAAACATAGTCCAATTCTCTCCGATCCAAATGCAAGCATGCGCCTACATAGAAATTATATCAGGGAGAGAAACAAAAAAAGCAAAAGAAACCTTCCAAAAAAAGGAAATAATTTTATTTTGAATAATTTAAAAAATGGAAAACTATGGCAATTATATGTTATACTAAAACCGGTGTGTCAAGGCCACAATTTTGACAGGCATAAATTTACACCAAAAAATTCAACATGTTTGTCCACAAACTAAAAGGAGGTAAAGGGAAGAAGGATTATCATGGAAAAAAAATGGTTTGACATTCATAATCATATATTGCCTTCTGTAGATGATGGGGCAAAAGATTGGGATGAGTCAAAGAAGATGTTACAGATTGCATATGATGAAGGCATTCGGTATATGATTGTGACCCCTCACTATTCTATACGACGATGGTGTGCTCCTTATGATGAGTTAAAGGAACAACTTACAATACTGCAGAAACTTGCGTATGAAATTGATAAATCTTTTAAAATTAGCCTGGGCAATGAACTTTATTATCAGCAGGATGCACCGGAGCTCTTGCAGAATCGAACGGTACAGACGATGGCGGGATCGGATTATGTATTAGTTGAATTTTCACCTGTACAGGATTTTCGCTATATACAGAATGCGCTGTATCAATTGCTGATGGAGGGATATTTTCCGATTCTGGCGCATATAGAACGATATGACTGTTTTATGAAGAATTTCAAATATGTAGTTAATTTGACCAGGATGGGTATTTATGTTCAGGTGAACGCCTCAAGTGTGGTGGGAGAAAATGGTTTTTCGACAAAAAGATTTGTGAGAAAATGTTTGGAGGAAGACCTGGTGCATTTTATTGGGACAGATGCTCACGGCGCTAAAAAGCGTCCGCCGTTTATTCGGAAATGCGCAAAGTATCTAGAAAAAAAATATGGCAATAAACGGGTAGAAAATCTTTTGTATGATCATCCCATGAATATTATTAAGAATCAATCGATATGAAACTGAGGAGAATAGAAACAATGGAGCAGACGGAAACACGGGAGGAAATAGAGATTGATTTGAAGGAAGTTCTTGCAGTTCTTTGGTATAAAAAATGGATTATTATTTTCTCTGGGATTATCTTGGCATTACTTGCGGGGGGAATCAGCGAGTTTGTAATGCCAGAGCAGTATGAATCTTCTACAAAGGTATATGTTCTGAATCGTCAGGCGAGCGATACGGTAACGTATTCGGACTTGCAGACAGGAAGCCAGCTGATGAAAGACTACCAGGAATTGGCAGTTAGCAGAACCGTGTTAGAGCAGGCAATATTAGAATTGAAATTGTCTATGAACACGGATGAGCTGACAGGAATGCTTACCGTTAGCGCGATAACTGATACCCGGATTCTGAAAATTACTGTTACCAACCAGGATCCATATCTGGCAAGGTCTATTGCCATTGCCGTAAGAGAGGCGGCATCCGTCCATATCCGTGATGTTATGAATATTGAATCGTTAAATGTGGTGGAGGATGCCAATTTGCCGGAATCTCCGTCCAGTCCAAATGTAACGAAAAATGCTTTATTGGGAGGGATTATAGGACTTGCAATTTCTGTGATTATCCTATTCGTGGTATTTATGTTAGATGATACGATAAAAACGGTGGAGGATGTCGAACGCTATCTGGAAGTTTCGGTTCTGGCCAGTATTCCGGTAAGTAAGACAGTGAGCAACAAGAAAAAAAAAGCGGACAAGAGAAAAAACGGATAGGTGGATAAGAACATGCTGCATATAGATATTGAGAAAACTGCAAGTAATTATTATGTAGAAGAGGCTTATAAGACGCTGCGCACGAACGTATTATTCTGTGGGGATGAGAATCAAGTATTAGCGATTACCAGTTGTACTCCAGATGAAGGGAAATCAACGATTTCTTTCGAGTTGGCCGCGTCTTTGGCAGAGGCCGGAAAAAAAGTGCTTTTTATTGATGCCGATCTAAGAAAATCGGTTATTATAGGCAGGCTTAAAATCAAAGGGGCAAAGAAAGGATTTACCCATTATCTGTCGGGGCAAAATCCGATTAATGAAGTGATTTATGAGACGAATATCAAGATGCTTCACATGATTCTGGCCGGACCAGTTCCTCCTAACCCGGCGGAACTATTAGGAGGGAAACATTTTAAGGCTCTTATTCCTGCATTGCGTAAGGTTTATGACTATATCATAATTGACACGCCTCCGCTGGGCAGTGTAATTGATTGTGCAATCATCGCGAAGGAATGTGATGGGGCAATTATGGTGATTGAGTACCGAAAAGTGAGCCATAAATTTGCTAAAAAAGTAAAGGATCAGCTAAGCAAGGTAGACCTTCCGCTGCTAGGCGTTATAATGAATAAGGTGAACATTACTAATAAAAGATATTATAACAAGTATTATGCAGCTTATAGCAAAAAGTAAAAAAGTTAAACTGGCGAGGGAGGCCGGAGAATGTATAAAAAATCAGGAAAAACTTGGGTTAAGCATTTTGATTTTATGCTCATTGATTTATGCAGTGCACAAGTTTCCTTTGTTTTATCATATATGCTTCGTCATGGAATACATTTTCCGTACGCAAGTCCGATCTATCGAAAAATTGCGATTCTGATCATTATATTACAAATTTGTATTGCGTTTTTTACAGAACCATATTCACAGATTTTAAAAAGAGACCACCTCAAAGAGTTTAAGGCAAGTGTAAAATATAACAGTACTCTAATTACGGCAGTATTAGTTGTTATATTTATAATGAAGTTATCCGGAGAGTATTCGAGAATAACGATCTTCTATTTTTGGATAATAAACTGTATACGTGTATTCGGTACACATGTTCTGCGTAAAAATTCTCTGAGAAAGCGAGTAAAAGATGAAAAAAAATGCAGATATATGTATCTGGTTACAGATAAAAAATTTGCAATAAACATTGTAAAAGATTTGCTTAATAATAAATACAATAATTTCATTTTAAAAGGAGTTATCGTACTGGATAGCGACGGGAAAAGTGAAAAGATTGCTGGTATTCCAGTGGTCGCAAACGCGGATACGATGCTAGGCTTTATAAAGACGAATGTTGTGGATGAGATTTTTATTAATCTTTGGGATGACAATCTTATAACGAAAGCAATTGCAGATTATTGTCTGGATATGGGGATTATTGTACATATAAATATGGGAAATGTATCCGGCCATATGCCAAATGCTGGAGTGGAAAAAATCAATGGTCTGACAGTGGTAACGACTAGTATTAGTGCAGCGACGTTTCGGCAGATTGTACTTAAAAGGATGATCGATATATGTGGAAGTCTGGCAGGATTAGTGGTTACAGGTATTGTATCTGTATTTATAGTCCCTCTCATTTATATGCAATCTCCGGGACCTGTTTTCTTTACGCAAGAGCGGGTGGGTAAGAATGGAAGACGGTTTAAATTATATAAGTTCCGTTCCATGTATATGGATGCGGAGGAAAGAAAAAAAGAATTAATGCTGCATAATAAGATGGATGGTTTTATGTTTAAGATGGACAATGATCCCCGGATTACACCCATTGGGAGGTTTATACGTAAAACCAGTATGGATGAGCTGCCTCAATTTTTTAATGTATTAAAGGGGGATATGAGTTTAGTGGGTACCAGGCCGCCTACAGTGGATGAATACGAAAGGTATGCATTGCACCATAAAAAAAGACTTGCTATTAAGCCTGGCTTGACAGGGCTGTGGCAAGTGAGTGGCAGAAATAATATTACGGATTTTGAAAAAGTGGTAGCTCTGGATACGCAATATATTCAAGAGTGGACGTTAGGATTGGATTTAAAGATATTGTTAAAGACGGTGAAGGTTGTATTGAGAAGAGAAGGTTCTTCGTGAGTGTGGGGAAGTAGAAGGATTTTAAAATTACCGTAGCTGGAATAGAGATAGAGGTCAAGTGGATAGGTTCCTGGATTTATGGGAGTGGATATGAGAAAAGATAAATTGAAAATTTGCTTTGCTGCATCTTCAGGTGGACATTATGAACAGCTACTGATGTTGAAACCTTTGATGAATAATTATGACAGCTTTATTGTAACCGAAAAAACTATATACAGTATATCAATGAAAGATGAGAAGACATATTACATAAAGCAAGTCAATCGAAAAGAAAAGAGTTTCATTCCGCGAATAATTGTAAATGTATTCAAATCAGTTGGGATATTCATCATTGAAAGACCGGATGCAGTTATATGTACCGGTGCTTTGGCGATGATTCCCATTTGCTTGACTGCAAAGATTGTTGGAAAAAAATTAATTTATATTGAATCTTTTTCAAAGGTTACGTCAGCAACAAAAACAGGAAAATTAATGTATAAATTTGCCGACCAATTTTATGTCCAGTGGCAGCCAATGCTGGATATTTATTCAGATGCTATTTATTTGGGCGGAATATATTAAGTAGAAGGGGGATTAAGTGGATGATTTTTGTTACATTAGGCTCTCAAAAATTTCAATTTAATCGTCTGCTTGAAGCGGTAGATAATTTGGTTGCTGAAGGAAGAATCACAGAAGAAGTGTATGCTCAAATAGGTTACAGCAATTACGAGCCACAACATTTTGTCTTCAAGCAGTTTTTGGATAGAGAAGAGTTTTCAAAAATGACGGAACGAGCCGATATAGTTATTACACATGGGGGAACAGGGGCTATAATCGGAGCTGTTAAAAAAGGAAAAAAGGTTATTGCTTTACCGAGATTGGCACAATATGGAGAACATGTAGATGATCATCAGTTGCAGATTCTTAAGCAATTTGATGGGATGGGTATAATTCTAGCTTGCTATGATTTAAATGATTTAGCTGAGTTATATAAGAAAATTCAACATATCGAAATGACACCATATCAATCAAATACTGTAAAAATAATCGATTCGATTGAAAAATTTCTGAGTAGGGAATTTGATAAACATGAATAATTTAACAAAAAATATTATATTGACACCGTTCAATTGGACGTATAAATTTTCGCCAGAAATTGTTTTGAAAATCCTTTTTCGTATCAAACAAGGCTATTCTTTGAACCTGGAATCGCCAAAGACATATAATGAAAAATTACAATGGATAAAGTTATATGATCATAATTCGTTAATGCCGATCTGTTGCGATAAATTTACAGTGAGAGAATTCGTAGAGCAACAAGGATGCGGGGATATTCTCAACCATTTGATATGGGAAGGAGTTAATCCGGAAGACATTCCTTTTGATAATCTGCCTGAAAAATTTGTTGTGAAAGTTACACATGGCTCAAGCTTTAATAGTATTTGTACAGATAAGGCAACGATTGATCGTAAGGATATTATTGCAAAATGTAAAAAGTGGATTAAAACTGAGTTTCTACCATGTTATGGTGAGTGGTTTTATGGTGTTGAGAAACCGAGAGTTATTATTGAGGACTATATAGATAGTGGAGATAATGAACAGCTCATAGATTATAAAGTGTTTTGCTTTCATGGAAAGCCACGATATGTACGCGTTGATTCTGATCGTTTTACAGACCATAAAATGGATGTGTTTGATTGTGAATGGAATTATATTTCAGGAGCACACATGGGGTATAAATGCTCGAAAAAAAATTTTGAGCGTCCAAAGTGTTTAGAGAAATTAGTGGATTATGCTAGTAAACTTTCAAAGTCTTTTTATCATGCGAGAGTTGATTTTTATATCGTCAGAGACAGACTATATTTTGGCGAAATTACGTTTACAAATGGTGCAGGCTTTGACAGATTTTCTTCTTATGAATTTGATTTACAAATGGGAAATCTGCTGAAATTGCCAGTAAAAAGGAGTCTGGATGAAAGTTTTGGTAATCGGACCAAGTGATACGAAATCTAAAGGTGGTATGGCAACAGTTATTCATGAAATGAGGAACAGTCAACTTCTGAATAAGGAATTTGCAATATCGGTGTATTCTTCTTATATCGATGGAAATAAGTTTACAAGATTATTCTACTCGATATATGCATATATCAGGTTTTTGTTCCTGTATAAAAAATATGATCTCTTCCATATTCATGCAGCATCCTATGGAAGTACATTTCGTAAGGGGAAGTATCTCTCTGTTCTAAAAAAGCATGGAAAAAAAGTAATCTTTCATATTCATGGCGCGAGATATATGGAATTTTATGAGGCACTTTCTGATAGCAAAAAAACCCAGGTATTAGATATTCTGAAATCTGCTGATATGGTCGTTGCTCTTTCTGAGGATTGGAAAAGAAAATTTATTGAAGCATTTTCTCTTACCAACTGTATTGTTCTTGAAAATGGTATAGATATGGATATTTTGAAGCTGGCAATCACGGATTCAGAGAAAACACAGAAGGGCTTTTTAATGTTGGGCAGACTTGGAGAACGCAAAGGAACTTATGATTTGGTAGAAGCTATTGCCAGAGCGAAACAGCAAGTTCCTGATATTAAACTTTATCTGGCTGGAGACGGTGAGATTGAAAAATTCAATTGTATCGTGAAAGATCAGGGATTGGAAGATAATATCATCATTGTAGGCTGGGCATCTTTTGATAAAAAACTGGAATTATTGAAAAAGGTTTCGGCTGTTGTTCTTCCGTCTTATAGTGAGGGGCTTCCGATGGCAATTCTGGAAGGAATGGCCTGTGGGAAAGCAATTATTAGTACGAATGTAGGCGCAATTCCTGAGGTCATAAATAAAGAAAACGGTATACTAATTGATGCAGGTGATATTGATGCACTGACCAATGCACTGGTCACACTGTCAACTGATATTCAATTAACCAAGCAGATGAGAAAGAACAATATTCAAAAAATACAGGACAAATTTAGTGTGAAAATCATGCATATGCGATTGAGACAGTACTATCTCGATTGCATGGGAGAAAAATGTGATGAGCTATTATAGAATGCTCTTGGAGTTGATGATTGTTAACGCCTGTGCTTCATTAACAAAAACACTATATCCAGATTCTCTGCCACTTGGCAAATTGATTGGTTTCTTGCAGATTATTGTAATAGTGATGATTTATGTGAAATCCATGAAGAAGAAAGATCTGTTGCTTTTTTTGTATTTGCTGGTGTTCGATTTTATCGTTTTGTTCAGGATTGCAGATTCTTCAATTGATTTGGAAAATATGACCTATTTTACTTCGACTTGCCTTATGCTTTGGAAATTCGCAGATGTTAATATGAGAAATCGATTAAAAAGAGAAATTGAATTGATGGGGAGAAAACCCTATATTTGCGCAAATATCCTGCTGATAACCATTATTGTAGCGCTCTTTTTTAGTCGAAGCTGGTACGTAGTAAATGGTCAGCGTGTGTTTTATGGATTCTGTGAGTCCGGACATAAACTTTCAGGTAATCTGTGCTTTATTGGAGGTTTATATCTGGTCTATTTCAGTGATAAACAGTTCAGGTTGCCACAGCTGGTATATTATGCCGTGCCGTTTGTTCTGTTGTCATTGACTGGTAGCAGAACATATATGGTTTCTTACCTGGTTATTCTTATTGTATTGTATTTAACAAAGTTACGTTATTATAAGCTTAAGCAACTGCTTTTGCCGAGTGTGGTTGTAGGAATGGTTTATTACATACTTAACAGCTCTGTGATGGAACGTTTTATAGTCATGGGTACAAATAAATATATATCAACGAATTTCTTGGAAGCTGCGAGCAGTGGCCGTTTGATTTGGTGGGGAATTGATATCAATGAATTCCTAAGGTTTGACTTTTTGAGTAAGATGATTGGAAGGGGATTTACCTATTTATATCAGCTGAATGAGAGGGAATATGGTTTGCTCATTAACGCACATAATGACTTCATAACACTAGCTGTTTCTATGGGATTGTTAGGGTTAATTGGGTATACATATATTATAATTCGGTGGTTTATGAAGAAAAATAATGATGGGAAACGTCCTTTTATAGCAATAGGTTTGACCGCTTCAATGTACTTGTGGAATGCAATGATTAGTGGAGTGTTTGGCGCACAGCAATATATGTATGCAAATATATTAGTTGGTATTTTGTTACTAGAACCCCTAAAGAAAGGAAAAAGATGGACGGAAGTTATTATATATCGCAAGAAGAGTCGAATAGAATCCAAATATTAAGATTTGCCGCCATTGTTCTTGTTGTCTATATCCATATGTCCGATTCTAATTTGACAGTAGGAGGGGTCTTAGTTCAAGATGTTCCGTTGAAGATGAAGTATATTCAATATTGGGTGGCACAGATTTTAGCGAGAAGTGCAGTTCCGGTGTTCTTTTTGATCTCGTCTGTTTTATTGTATCAAAAAGAATTTACTTGGAAGAAAAACATGAAGAAAAAACTGAAAAGTATCGTATTTCCTTTCTTTTTTTGGAATACGATTTGGCTACTACTATTTTTATTCTGTCAGTCAATTCCTCAACTTTCATTTGCGTTTTTAAACCCGGATAATAGCGTGAAAGACTTTGGATTGCTTCAATGGGTCGATGCTTATCTAGCTGTTTTTGAAAGAGAAAGGCCATTTCTGTATCCGTTATGGTTTTTGAAGGATTTGTTTGTCCTCAATATTTTTGCAGTTATTATCAGAAAAGTAATGGATAAGATTCCTCATTTGTATCTAGCAGTAGTATTTTTAATCTGGCTGTGTGGAATCGAAATCCCTATCATTGAAACACAGAGTTTATTTTTCTTCGCATGTGGATACTATGTGGTAAAATATAAGATTACAATGAGCCAAATCGATAAATATGATATCAGGTGGTTATCTACTATATATGTGGGCCTCTCACTTTTACTTTGTTCAATAGAATTATTTGTAATGCCGATTCTGGTCCTGCATAATTTGTTAATTGCGTTTGGTGTTATACATATGATTGCAGTTTCTAAGTATTTATATTCACCGAGTGCAAAAGGTTTCTGGACAGTTGCTGTAAAAAATACGTTCTTTATTTATGCATTCCATGAGTGGAATCTAATGTTTTTGCGAAAAATCACAGCAAAAATATTGCCGCAAACAGGAATTATACAGTTGCTTGAATTTGTGTGTATTCCGATAGTAGTGATTGGTATTTCTATATTTGTAGCACAGTTACTAAAGGGGGTATGTCCTAAAGTATATGATGCAGTCACGGGTTCAAGATAGGATTAGAAGGTCTAGAAATGAAAAGAACGAGTAAACTTGATCAAAATAGTAAAAGAATCGAATGGATCGACGCATTAAAGGCAATCTCTATGCTTGGTGTGATGCTAGGGCATTATGAATTTTTTCCAACCCAACTGGAAGAAAGCTATGCTCCTTTTCTGTTGGCGGCTTTTCTATTTGCGTCTGGATACACATTTCACCTGGAGAGTAATTTTTTTGTTTTTTTCAAAAAGCGTGTTAAGACACTTCTGTTTCCGTGGCTGTGGATGGGATTGTTGACAGTTTTGTCAAGGCAGATTCTTACCTTCAAGGAGCACCGCTCACTGAAAAAGCAATTGCTTCAATTTGTTTTACAAATTCGCGGTAATGGTGATGAGCTTTGGTTTTTGATCTGCATATTCGGCTCAAGTATGCTGTTTTATCTGATTGTCCGACTTACTAAGAAGAGTTATCAAATTTTGCTAATTACATGTATTCTTTGTCTGGTGAGTGCCGGCTATTCATTATTGGGCGGAGCAGCGCTGCCGTGGCATCTCCAGATGTACGGCTCTGCTAGTTTTTTCCTTGCATTAGGATATTTATTTAAAAATTGTTGGGAGCAGCTTACAATTAAATTTATAAATAAAAAGGTCTTGTTGGGAAGTGTTTTGCTTTATGCTGCACTGTGGTATTACCATGTTATCCTATTGAATGAGGAAGCAATTGCTTTTTATAGTTATGGAAATAGTATTCCTCTTTATTTTATGATTTCGATCGTCTCGATGATCATGATGGTTACTTTTGTAAAGTTAATCAAGGTACCGGCATGGCTGTTATATGTCGGCGAAAATACTTTGCTGTTTTATGGTTTGCATGGAAAGCTGGAAAGCTTGTTTGAAAAGTTAGCATTGAAATTGTTCCAACCTGATACGATATTAGCTGCGCTTATCCTTGGCCTAATAGGATTAATCTATCTCTTTATGATATTGGCGCCGGTATCCTATCTGATTAACACCTATGTGCCTTTCCTATTAGGAAAAACGAGAAAAAAGAAAAATATCATTGAGTCAAAAGAAGGAGAGAGATGAAGGTTCTTCATATTATTTCTGCATGGGGAAACGGTGGAGTCGAACGATACATATGGAATTACACTCACTATTTCGAAACATGTACCATAGACATCTTAACTTTGAGAAAAGGTTCGAAGGAATCTATTTTTAAGCTGGAAGATACCTCTAAGATTTATAATCTTCCAGAAGTGAAAGGGAATTATATAAAAAGAGTGACCGAACGCTCAAAATTAATCGTAGAGTTCCTTAAATACCATCAATATAACATGGTGCATTTTGATATGACATCGGCAGATGTTTTTTTACTGGCGAGGGCAATTCGGAAGAGTGGTTTTGCGTGCAAAATTGTGATCCACTGTCATGCGAGCGATGTGGAGCCCCCAAATGTTCCGCTTAAAAAGCTGCTGCATTATGCTTGCCGTGCGTTTTTGGGTAACTATGCCGATTATTACATAGCCCTTTCCGACGATACTATGCGTTGGATGTTTACGCAAAAAAACCTAAAAAGGAAACCATCAGCAATTCTAAATTGTGGGATAGAATTGCAGCAATTTAGGTATAACGAAGCAGAGCGACAGAATGTCCGCGATAGGCTGGATTTAGGCAATAAGTTTGTTATTGGTACTGTAGGAAGATTTTCTCAGCAAAAGAACCTTCCATTTATTCTTGAAATAGTTGAAAAGTATTTAAAAATTTCCGAAGATTTTTGCCTGCTATGGGTGGGTGATGGTGAGTACTTTGAGAAAATCAAAAAAGAAGCACAGATAAAGGGAATTGAAAAGTATATTGTCTTTTACGGATTAAGTGATGCTGTTAATCCATTACTTTCCGCAATGGACGTATTCATTTTGCCATCTTTGTATGAGGGTAATCCTATTGTTGGAATTGAAGCCCAGGCAAATGGTTTGAGATGTCTTATCTCTGATACTGTTACTAGAACAGCTAATCCAACTGGTCTTGTTACGTTCTTAAATATTTCGGATGTGGATCATTGGATAAATGAGCTTGAAAATTATAAAGATGGTATACATCATGAGGATAGGATAGAATTACTGATTGAAAAAGGACATGATGTTAAACATAATGCTGAAAAGATGGAGCAAATTTATAAAACACTGATATTAAATGATGGAGATCATATATGAAACGTATACTTTTAATTATTCCCTATTTTGGGAAATTTCCAGAGTATTTTCCGATGTGGCTCAAATCAGTGGAATTTAACTCAACAATTAATTTTTTGATTATTACGGATAATCAGATTGAAAGATACCCAGACAATGTCAGGATAATCAAATCAACCTTTGAAGAAACAGCTTCCTATATTCAAAGCAAATTTTCCTTCAAAATTAGCCTACTGCGGCCCTATGAACTCACAAAGTTTAAGCCGGCATATGGGTTCGTTTTTTCTGAGTACATTACAGATTTTGATTTTTGGGGATATTGCGACGTGGATTTAATTTTTGGAAATCTTAGAACATTCATCACCGAAGAGATCTTGGAATCGCAGGATAAGGTTTTTTCCCATGGACACTTAACTTTGTACAGAAACTGTGACGCAATGAATAGACTCTTTATGACAAAAAGAAGAGATTGTTTCTATTACAAAGATGTATTTAAATCGGATGGAATCTGGAACAACTTTGATGAGTACCCTTATGGCATTGCACGAATTGCGCGACAAGAAAAGGTTAAGGTTTATGAGAAACTTATTTTTGCAGATCTGGATATGTTTTTCTTCACATTCAGAAAGGTTGCTTCTTATTTTACAGATGCAGAGGATGACTCAGAGGAGATTGCGCAGTATTTTGTATGGGATTATGGAAAGTTGACGGATGTTATGCTTTTGGATGCTGTTATTGAATCGACAGAAGTGGCATATGTCCATTTTCAGAAGAGAAATATGAACTGCGAATCTGTGGACGATATTGAACAGGTGTTTGCGATTGTGCCGAACGAGTTTATTCCTGACAAGAAATATCATTTTGATAGGATGAATAGGGATGCCATCCTATCAAAAAATAGAGAATATTGTGAAGCGATCGTACAGCGGAGAAAGAATCAAAAAAAAGTACCTTTATTTGAAAAGGTGTTTTCGTTTCAACGTTTGAAGAGAAAAGCATTTCTCTTCAAAATGAATAAAATTTACGGTGTCCAACCGTATCATTTTTCGAAGGGAGGATTTTAGTGAGACCTATATATGTATGTTTGGCGACAGATGATAATTATGCACCACTGGCTTCGGTTGCAATAGCGTCCCTGTTAAACTCAAACAGCGAAGCGGATTCCGTAAAGCTGTTCATACTGGACAGTGATATCAGTCAGGAAAATAAAAAGATACTGTCAGAACAGGTTGAGTGTAAAGGGCGTTCAATCCATTTTATCGATGTTTCCGCTGATTTGGAGGAATTGAGAAGTATGGGAGCAAATGCACAGGGGCAATTCAATTCCTTTGCATCATATGCGCGCTTTTTTATTATAGACCATCTGCCGGAGTATGTGGATAAACTCTTGTATATTGATTGTGATACCTGTGTTTGTGGTAGTTTACAATCACTCTTTAGCAAAGATCTTGGAGATAGTTGGTTTGGTGCGGTCATCGATATTTTGCCGGACTTTCATAAGGAAAAGATCGGCTTTGAAAGACAGGATTGGTATTTCAATGCAGGGGTAATTATGTTTGATTGTCATAATTGGAAAGAAAATCATGTGTTTGAAGCCATCAAAAACCATTTAAAACATATTGGTTGTAAATATTCATTTCACGATCAGGACATCATTAATTTGGTTTGTAAAGATCATATTATGCCACTGCCACCACATTACATGACCTTTCTTCCGGAATATTCATGGGGAAGTAGTAGAATTATTCAAATGACAGATTTAGAGAGTAATGCGTATTATTCAAATGAAGAATTGATTGAAGCCGCAGAGAATCCATGCATTATACATTATGTGGAATGTATTTTTGGAAGACCTTGGTATAATGGGCACAGAAGCAAATATTTTGAACCTTGGAATGTAGCCTTTAATAACTCTCCGTACCACGGTACATTTAGATTTCAAAATAAAAAAAAATCTATCGGGCACAAAATTCTTGAAGCTGCTTATTACATTCTTCCTCGGGCATGGTTTATTTCAATCTATAAAGCGAGGAAGAATAAAGCATTACATAGAAAAGAAAATCAAATATGAAAAAGAAAAGCCTTACCACAAATTATTTATATAATGTTGCATATAGGATATTAACTTTACTGACTCCGCTGATTACCACACCATATGTCTCTCGTATTTTAGGCGTTGATAATATCGGAATTTATAACTATACATATTCAGTAGTGAGTTATTTTGTACTATTTGGTGTCCTCGGATTGCAAATGTATGGACAGCGCGAAATTGCTTGTCACTTCAATAATCCAAAACAAAATGACAAAGTGTTTTGGCAAATTGTTTGGGTGAGAATGATCACAATAGGCATAGCACTTACCGCATATGTTGTTATTCTGTGGAATACACCATATCGAGTTTATTATGTCATTTTTGGTCTTGAGCTGTTAGCCAATGCATTCGATATTTCATGGCACTACTATGGAAAGGAAGAATTTAAGCAGATTACTACCAGAAATTTTATTGTCAAATTGATAGGCGTCGCATGTGTATTTTTGTTTATTAATGGTAAAGAAGATCTGCCGGTTTATATCTTTTGTCATGTAATAGTGCTTTTTTTCGGAAACATGTCCCTTTGGTTTGGGATGAAATCAAGGATTAAGTTGGTATATCCTATATCCAAAGAATGCTTCAAGCATGTAAAAATGATGTTTATTTTCTTTATACCACAGTGTATAGATTCAGTATATATGTTGATGGATAAGGTTATGCTTGGTAATATTTCAACAATGCAGCAGGTTGGCATATATGGCCAGGCGGATAAGATTGTCAAGATGTTGGTAACTGTGATTACTTCGATGGGACTTGTTGTTAGTCCGAGAATTGCACAATGTTTTTCTATTGGGGATTATCAGGGAATAAAAAAATATATGAGACAATCATTTGGTTTTGTTTTTTCAATAGGGCTGCCAATTGTGTTTGGTTTGATAAGCGTAGCTCCTGAGTTCTCGACATGGTTTTTTGGAGCAGGTTATGATGGCGTAGATATGGTAATGGGTATGCTCGCGCCTATTATCATATTAATGGGATTGAATAGTGTGATGGGATGGCAGTATTTGATGACAGTTGGAAAAGAAAAAGACTTTATTAAGTCTGTTTCTGTTGGAGCAATGATTAATTTTATCATGAACTATATTTTGATACCTAGATATGCTGCACTAGGTGCAGTAGTAGCTTCGATCGCTTCAATGTTGGTTATGACTTTGATTAATGTGTATTTTGTAAAGAATGTCGTATCAGTTAAAGAGATTATTTTAATGTTATTAAAACCACTATCTGCAAGTTTACTGATGTTTTGCACCGTTAAGCTAGTTGGTTCATTCCTGCATAGTGGATTTATTATGATCTGCATAGAAGCAGTTGTTGGTGTTACGATATATTTGATTTTGGCCTTGATTTTGAAAGATGAGTTTATTAAGCGTATTATTGATAAGTGCCATGGCGTGCCAAAAGTGAAAAAGCGGTGAGCCGTAAAGGAAACTAGGGTAGTCGGAGTTGGACTTAGTGGAAATTCAGTAAAGGAACATATGCGGAATAAAATACGTTACACCCAAAGAGACTGCGGCATGTCCAAAATGGACGAAATAAGTCCAAAAACTTCTGCATTTTTTCAAAAAGTACTTGAAAAAACCGCTGAAGTTTTGTATAATTTTAGAAGCAGCTTGCTTATACTCGATACGACTGTTTGCGTCGGTGATTCCGATGCGGGCATAGATCCAAGTTTTGAGGATTTCAATCCCACGACATTGAACATAGGGTTCTCCTGTCAAATACAGGATAAACGATTATGAAAATGTAACTGTAAACTGTATAGGTGTTGGAAAGATGGGAGGTGAAAACCGCTTAGATGTCATCCACATCTATACTATAAAAAATAAGTCCATAGCCTGTTTTAATCGGCTATAATCTTATTATGGGAGGAGATATAACATGAAGAAAAGTTTTGCAACTATTTGTCTGGTATTATTACTTATAACGTCCACAGGGGTCAATGTATTCGCTGCTTCTGGAATCAGTGCAGACGAGCAACGAGTTCTTGACGCGTTGAGTCAGTCGGTAACGACGCAAGCCGGTGTATCTTTGACTTTACCCAGTCGGTACATCAGTCAGGCAAAGACTTACATGCTGAAAGACGGTGTGGATCTAACGGCGTCTCAATGTGACCAGATTATCGCAAAGACTAATGAAGCGGCAGCTTTGATTGCAGCAACATCTGCGACTAGACTGCTGGAAATCCCGTTAGATGTACAGAGTAAGTTTGTAGAGCAGGCGAAAGGAGCCGCATCTGTTATCGGTTTAACGTTATCTTACAATGCGACGACACGTGAGACTACTGTGACGGATGCATCTGGCAGCATAGTAGCAACATCTGGGTCTACTGTGAAGCAGACAGGTACTGATTTTAGCGGCACCTTTTTGATCGGTGGCTTATTAGCTGTATTAATCCTTGCTTCTGGAGTATATGCAAAGAAATCAAACCTCTTTGCGCGCAACAACGTAGATTTGCAATGAATAAGAGAACTAAAAGGCTAATGGCATATGCATATATGCCATTAGTTTTTATGTTAATTGGATATCTCACGATGTATATTGCTTTTAAACCGTTCCTGGACATTGGCTTTTCAGTAGCGGATTTGGTTATAGCGAATAGAGAGTTTCCTATTGGGGATGGCTTACATTCTATTTTTCAACCTGTGAATATAACCGAATCAGACACGGTTCCCATGTCCGAGATAGTAATTCCGGAATATGGTACACATTATGCGGAAATTTCATGCGATCGAATTAATTTGTCAGTCCCCATCTATTTTGGAGATAGCAAGGAGGTCTTAAGACATGGTGCAGGACAATACATGGGAAGTGAGCTTCCGGGTTTTGGCGGAACGATTCTTATAGCGGGTCACAATACGACTTTTTTTCTGCCGTTAAAGGATCTGGAAAAGGGTGATCTACTTCGGATTGTAACCAATTATGGCGATTATGAGTATGAGACGATAGCCATCAAAATATTGGATCATGACGACCCGAAGGCCTTTGATTTACTGCAGAGGGAAAGAGAACTTCTAGTCGCTTATACATGCTATCCGTTTGAAGCAATAAGCGGTGTGAAAACGCAGCGGCTCTTTGTTTATGCCGAAAGGATAAACGGTCCGGATGTGATTGAGGAATAATTAGATGAAAAAATTAGGAAAAAGCAGACAAATACAGATAATCAGCTATATTAATTCGTTTATTTTATCAATTTTGATAGCGGTTATATGTATCTTGCCCTTATTTTATATATTCGTGCTCTCTCCGGATCGGATATTATATACTATGGAGAGATCGTATTTTTACACAAAAGTTCAGATATACAGCATGGAAAGTGCCTCGGATATCCTGACACCTACCGGAGTTGAGAATTCAATTTTGGAAGGTGCTTTTTCTGTTACGAATATTCAAAGTATTGTAAATAATACGATGGATGGAACGTCTGGAGATGAAGCGAAAAATGCAACCATGGAACATGTCAAGAATGTTCTGAAAGAGAATATCTACACATTTATATCCAATAATGAGATACCGGAAAATGAGGTGGCAGAGGAAGCAATTGATGAGATTGTTCAAGCACTTGCGGATGATTTTGAAAACAATCTGACATTACCCTTTGTAGCACAGCTGCATTCCATACAGGCAACCTATCGAACGTTTATGCCTGTGGCTCTGATTGGATCTGTTGTAATAAGCGCGGGTATTGCCTTGCTGCTCCTCAAATTAAATCATTGGAAGCATAGAGCCATCAGGTATTATGCGTATAGCTGTGGCGGGGCATCCCTGATGCTGCTTTTAATACCTTTAGCACTACGTGTCTGGGGGGGATATGAAAGAGTGGGGCTTTCGCCGGAGTTTTTGTATGATTTTTTCGTGCTTCATGTGCATATGGCGCTAAATACTTTTATTGTCTGTGGAGTAGTTTTAATAATCATAACGGTGTTGCTGTGCATACTGTCTGAGAAGTTGCGGCATTGGCTGACGAGATAACATCTAAATGCATTCGCATTATGATAAACGCATTCCCCAAATTGGAACACTCATGCAATTAATATGCTCAAAGAAATGCAGAAAAAAGATTTGATTAGTAAGGTGGAAAATGGTAGATTGACGAGATGTGTAGTTGGGTAATGGGGCATATGGAATCCAAGGCCTATTTTATTCATGGTAATTCGTAATAAAAGCTTCCTGCTGTTCATCGTCCACTTGCCGGTCGTAGGGCGTAGTAACCTGAAGACAGCAATATAAGGGAAATAAAAACAATCCCAGCAGCCCCAATAAGGCGAATAGAAAATACATAGTGCCTCCCTTATTCTATAACGGATAAAATCTTCCGTGCTCCCTTAAGTATTATGGCACAGCGGTATCAATTCTATACATTATACAATAATACAAAAAGGTGGTAAAGCAGTAAATGAAAACACGACGAAAAACAAAGAAATAATAGCGGTTTATACAGAAAAAGGTGCATTGCTGGATGTGGAATTTACGAGTAGCGCGTCCTATTATTATAGCGAAGGATGCGGATATTGAAGGACTCTTCCGTATTTGAGCATTCCCTGGCAGAGGGGGGGATCGTATGTTGAATGATGTTTTTATCAGTACCGTTTTCAATATCTGCCTGATGGTGGTTCTAGCTACCATACTGACGAAATTAGCGTTTATGAAGCGGATTCTACTAAATCGGGAGACGGAGATGAGAGGATCTTTGGAGACGGTGAAGCGTCAGAGGATTTTGAACCGAATTTCTCTGGGCCTGATTATGGGGGGATTCTGTATGCTTTCCAATTTCATCGGCTTTCAGGTAGAAGGCTCGATTCCGAATGCCAGAGTGATTGGCGTGATGTCGGCCGGGCTTTTGGGCGGCCCCATATCCGGTTTGCTGACGGCGGGAATTGGCGCGCTTCATCGCTATATGGGTGAGCCGGAACGGATTTCTACCTTGGCATGTGTGCTGGCCACCTTGCTTCAAGGTGTTTTGGGCTCCTGGATCTGGTATTGGAAAAAAAAGAATATCCGCTATACGGCTCGGTTCCTTCTAATCACCACAGCATTGGCAGAAATCGTTCATATGCTTTTAATTCTGCTGCTGTCCAGGCCATATGGGCAGGCAGTAGACATCGTGCATATAATTGCCTGGCCTATGATCCTGGTCAATTCCATCGGTATGATCCTTTTTTTCGGGGTCTTCAGGGATACCTTTAGTCAGGCGGATCATGAAGTGGCGCTGAATGTTTCCTTGTCCCTCCGGACGGCGGAGAGATGCATCCCCTATCTGGTCGGAGAGAGAATAAGAGCAGAAGATGTGAATCGGATTTTGGAGATCATCATGATGGAGTATGCTTGTGAAGGCGCGGCGATGGTTCGGGATTATGATTTTGTGGGGCGGACGAAGGTATTCGAAGGGATTTCTATTTCGGAAGATAACTGCCCTGGAATCCTTACCCGTACTTATCAGAATCAGACGACGGTGGTGAATACAGAAAACTGCTCACAGGGAAATCCCTTTGCCCCCCTGTATCAAAAGTATGTGGCGATTGCTTCTCCCATTATAGTGGATGAAGTTCATCGGGGATGTCTGGTAATGCTGCTGAAGAAAAATGCGTATTCCTCGGAAGCGGATAAGGCCTTTATCTCTGGCCTGGCAGATTTTTTTACCACACAGATCAAGCTGTCCCAGCTGGAAGCGCAGAAGGATCTGCGGCGGCGGGCGGAAATTCAGACCCTTCAGTCACAGATTAATCCTCATTTTTTGTTCAATGCGCTAAATACAATTTCTTTTTTCAGCAGGGAGAAGCCGGAGAAAGCCAAGGAGCTGCTGCTTGCGCTAAGTACCTATTTTCGGAATATGCTGCAGGACGTGGATGCCATGATTACCATGGAAATGGAACTGGAGCATGTGAAGGCGTATCTGATGCTGGAAGAGGCTAGATTCGAGGAACATTTGCAGGTGGAGATTAAGGCCGATCCGGAGGCCTTAGGCGCCTGCCGGGTGCCCAATTTTATTCTGCAGCCATTAGTAGAAAATGCGGTGAAGCATGGAGCGATGATGCAAGAATATGGCACTGTGGCGATTCATATTCAAAAAGAGGAGGCCGGAACGCGAGTTGAAATAGTCGATAACGGTCCAGGGATTCCCCCATTGGTGATTGAAAGTCTCTACGGAGGCGAGAAAGTACAGCAGGGAATTGGGCTTCTAAATGTGCAAAAGCGCCTGATAGGGATTTATGGAGAGGAAGCCGGACTTCAGGTTTCATGTAATGGGACATCGACCAAGGTTTGGATGGTGATTCCCAATCAGGGAAGGAGGCCAGCATGAGAATGGTAGTGGTAGATGACGAACGTCCCGCCAGAAGCGAATTGATGTATCTTATTAAACAATTGGATTCGTCCGTGGAGCTGACAGAGGCAGACAGCAGTGAAAGACTGCTGGCGCTTTTGGAAGAAAACGAATTTGATGTGTGCTTTGTGGATATTAATTTAAACGGCATGAACGGAACGACTCTGGCGTCTATGATTAAGAAAAGGCACCCGGAGACTCAGATCGTCTTTGCCACTGCCTATCAGCGCTATGCGGTGAAGGCTTTCGAGTTAGGGGCTGTCGATTATCTTTTAAAGCCTTTTGACCTGAAGCGGGTGGAACAGACGCTGAAGCGAGTGAAGCAGAAGGTTCCCGTAAGGCCGGCGGAAATGACATCCTTTGCCGGTGATTTAGATTTGAATAAAATTATGATTCAGGGAGGGAAGAATTTACAGATTCTGGATATCCGTGACATTGTTTTCATTGAAACGGAGCAGCGGGCTTGTAAACTTTATACTGTAAAGGGAATCAGTATTCAGAAAAAATCCTTGAATTATTATGAAAAGCGCTTCCACGGTAAGTCTTTTTTTCGGATTCATAAGAGTTATCTAGTCAATCTGGAATACGTTCAGGAACTGATTCCCACATTTAACAACGGGTATTCGGTAGTGCTCAAGCATTATGAAAAAAAGCCGCTGCCGGTGGGAAGGAGTCAGATTAAAGAGTTGAGACGGTTATTTGAATAGTAAAACGAGAACATGGGGACTGCGGCGAGAAATTTCGCGGCAGTCTTTTTGCGTTAAAATCATCCTGAACCTCATCCTGAACTTGTAAAAAAGGCTGTTAAGAGTTTCCGTCCAGGTGTTAAATTATTCCATTCAGGAGTGAGTTTTCGCACTTCATACAAGGCGCATTGACTTCCTTATTTCCAATAATTACAATAAGGCTATCAATACATAATGAGTATGATGTTATTTAAAAGGAGGACAAAGTTATGAAAACGACGAAGAAAATCCTGGCAGTTCTGTTGGTTATTTTCATGGGGATTTCACTGGCGGCTTGTGGCAGCAATGCAACAACAGAACCCACAGCGCCGTCGGACAATCCCGCTAGTGCAGGAGCAGCAGGAGAAAATGAAGCTCCCGACAGTGAGGTGGACAGAGCAAACGAATTTGTAACCATAGCGACAGGCCCTACCAGTGGTATTTACTTCCCTATTGGCGGAGCCTTTGCGGAGACGCTGAAGGCGGCAGGCTATCAGACGAGCGCGCAGGCAACCGGAGCGTCAGCAGAGAATATTGACCTGATTTTAAAGGGCCAAGCGGAACTGGCCATCGCTATGCAGGACTCAGTCGTGCAGGCATATGAAGGCTTCGGTGCTTATGATGAAAAGGGTGCGAATGACAATTTGCGTGCGCTCATGAGATTGTGGCCAAATTATGTGCAGCTGATAACAATAAAAAGCAGCGGGATCACGAGTGTAGAAGACTTGAAGGGTAAGAAAGTAGGAGTGGGCGCTGCTAACTCCGGCGTTGAATTAAATGCACGTATGATTTATGAAGCTTATGGAATGACGTATAAAGACAGTACCGTAGACTATCTGTCTTACGGAGAAGCCATCGATCAAATGAAGAACGGCCAGTGTGATGCAGCCTTCGTAACCTCCGGTCTTCCGAATGGAACCGTAACCGAACTGGCCACCAGCTACGATATGGTAATTGTACCGATTGATGGAGAAGGCAGAGATAATCTGATTGATAAATATCCTTTCTTCAGCTCAGCCATTATTCCGGCAGATACCTATAACAACACAGAGGATGTAGAATCCGTATTTGTGTATAACATTATGCTGGTAAGCAATGAACTGGAGGAGGATGTGGTCTATGACATGTTGGAATGCATCTTTGCCGATATTGATACGATAAAGGCTTCTCACAACGCTGCCGATAAGAATATTGACATCACTTTCGGAGTAGAGGATTTAAAGATTCCTCTTCACGATGGTGCTGCAAAATTCTGGCAGGATCAAGGATATACAACGCCTTTCAATTAAATACCGGTAGAAATGTGGTGAGTGTATGAAACGATTTTCCTGTCGGACAAAGAATCGAAAATCAATAGCAGCAGCCGTCGTCATGATCTCCGTGATGTTTGCTTTCCAGGTGACTTTTGCTGCGATGCAAAGCGGCAGGGTGATCGGTATTTCGCATCAGATGACGGGTGAGATTTTCATGACCGTATCCGCAGAGCCGGGTGATTCCTTGTCTTTTGGATGGGAGCATTCTTTTGAACATGTGGTCTGGAACGAATATTATACGATCCAAGAGGATGGAACCTTTCATCTGGATAGCATTGCAGTTGCCGGATTTGGGGCCGGTATACCGGCGGAGATGGATTGTAACTATCGTTATGAAAAAGGCCTGGTCTACATGGAGGATATTAAAGGCAGTGCATTTCCCGAGTTTAACTGGATCCATTCTCATACACAGTTGAAATGGATCCGGTTAAATGACCAGGAGCTGCTGGCGGGGGAAGATTTACCGCAGGGAGAAAAAATCAACCTATGCGTGAAGTGAGTAAGGAGGATTATAAGAAAAATGAAAACTATGACGGGAGAAAATAAAGAAATGCATCCGGATGAGAACAGCATTCTGGAGCAATTTGACAAAGAAAGCAGAACCAGAAGTTTTATTAGCCCTGCCATTGACAAAGTTTTCAAGGTGGTGGCGCTTTTAGTTACCCTCTATCATCTGGCATATGCTTCCGGCTTTCTGATGCCGGCGACATTAAAGCATCGTTCGCTTCATGTGGGCGTAATTTTAGTGATGGCGTTTGCGATGTACCCAGCGACAAAAAAAGCCAGCCGAAAGAGCATCGCCTGGTATGATTATATTCTGATGGCACTTTCCATTGTGGTTCCTGTATACATGTGGATGAATTACCAGCCCATTATCGACCGCGTAGGAAGTGCGAATACCATGGACGTGATTATGGGAACGCTGTTGATAGTGCTGGTTATGGAGGGAGCCAGACGAATTACGGGGTGGACTCTTCCGATCCTGGGAATTATATTTGTGATATATGCCTTGATGGGCGCCAAGAATGGTTTAATTCCCATCAATATCCCCGGATTATTTATGCACAGGGGATATAGCTGGACCAAGCTGATCGGACATTTGTTTTCCAATACGGAAGGAATTTATGGTACCTCAATCAATGTATCGTCTACCTATATTTTCCTGTTCATTGTATTTGGTGAAGTTATGAACAAATGCGGCATGGGGCAGTTCTTTAATGATATTGCCAATTCCATCGCGGGCCATACCAAAGGCGGTCCTGCCAAGGTGGCCGTTCTTGCCTCTGGATTTTTGGGAAGCATTAATGGCTCTGCTATTGCTAACGTAGTAACGACAGGTGCATTTACTATTCCATTGATGAAGAAGACAGGATATTCCAAAGAATTTGCGGGTTCGGTAGAAGCTACTGCATCTGTGGGAGGCCAGCTTCTTCCTCCGATTATGGGGGCGGCGGCCTTTATCATGGCGGAAACCCTGGGGGTAAAATACAGTGCCGTTATTGTATGTGCGGCGGTTCCCGCCTTAATCTATTATCTGGGTATCATTTTCCAGATTCAGATGCGTGCTTCCAAAGACCATCTGGTGGGGATTCCAAAAGATCAGCTTCCCAAGGCAGGCGCAGTCATGAAACGCTCTGGCCATCTGCTCATTCCGATTGTTTTTCTGGTGTATATGCTGTTCTTCAGTGGGAAGACGGTAATCATGGGCGCATTCCTGACAATTATCTTTACGATTGTTATTGCACAGCTGCGTTCCAGCAGCCGGATGAGCGTGAAGGATTTATTGGATGCCTTTGTTGCCGCTGCAAAATCTACGGTATCGGTAGCCATTGCCTGTGCTTGTGTCGGTATCGTCATTGGGGTATGCAGTCTGACGGGATTTGCCTTGAACATGGCCAGCAGTATTATTGCGCTGGGAGGACAGAGCCTGATGCTTACCCTGCTGTTCACGATGATCACCTGCATGATCCTTGGCATGGGACTTCCCAGTATTCCGGCGTATCTGATTACGGCGACCATAGCGGCACCCGCACTGATACAGCTGGGGATTCTTCCGATGGCGGCTCATATGTTCTGTTTTTATTTCGCAATGTTTGCGAATCTCACACCGCCGGTCGCGCTGGCTGCTTTCGCCGCTGCCGGATTGTCCGGAGGGAATCCGATGAAAACGGGATTTGCTTCCGTAAAGCTGGCACTGGCAGGTTTTATTGTTCCTTATATGTTCATTTATAATAAGGAATTGCTGTTGCTTGATACTTCCATACTGGACGGTATCCGGGTAATCATCACTTCCTGCATCGGTGTATTTCTTATAAGTGCTGCTACGGAGGGGTACCTGTTTACCAGGGTGAAGTTCCCGATCCGGATTGCGATGATGGGAGGAGCGTTCCTGCTGATTAACAGTTCGCTGATCACAGATATCTTCGGCATTATTGTCTTTGCGGCATCCATCTTCTTCCAGAAATACATGGCCAAGAGGGAGTCGGAAAGCAAAACCATTTCATCGGATGCTGCTCTGTAAAGAGCCGGTGAGCGGTACAGCACACTTGGGAATCCTTTCTGTATTTGTTTCGTAAGGTTTTTGCCGGTCAGCTTAATTTTACTGCAAAAACAGCGAGGATTCCCCAAATTTCGGATTAAATAGGATTAATAAAAAATTCGTATCCTATTGACAAAAGTCAAGAAATGCTGTAGAATCAATGATGCTGTAACAATGATGCTTCATGTGGTTTTAGACAGTACAGAATTTAATACGCGCCGGTAGCTCAGCTGGATAGAGCGTCTGACTACGGACCAGACACTCTCAAGCGGAGTGTACCCTCAAAAATTTAATGTGCGCCGGTAGCTCAGCTGGATAGAGCGTCTGACTACGGATCAGAAGGCCGGGAGTTCGAATCTTCTCCGGCGCACCAGAAAACCCTGATTTCATGCGGGTTTCCAGACCGCCAGTGTGAAATCTCACAATAGAAATTGCACACATCCATGTGTGCAACACCGGATTTTTACCACTTCCTTTATGGGAGTTAAGGAGTGGTTAAAATAGCATAAAGCCCGGCACTGCACACAGCCGGCACACATTTTCCGCATTGTGCTTATGGTGCAAGCAATGCAGATTGAACCTTCTGATGCAACAGAGGGTTCTTTCTCGTTATAAGAAGAAGTTGCTCTAATATCTCTTCATCGGACATAGACATATCATCTTCAGTAAGGCTATCGTTATTTCTTTGGTAAAAATCTTTTTCCAATAGGATCATCATCTCCTTTCTATCCTCCTCTAATGAATGAGCATACACATCAACTAAAACCTCACCCGAGGCATGCCCAGTATCATTTTGAACAGTTTTGATGTCTCCGTTATATAGACGGAGCTTGTAAGTAGCACTGGTGTGTCGTAGTTCGTGAAAAACGATTTCCGGGAAATCCAAGCTAGTCTTGTCCTGCCACTTCTTAAACCATTTCTCGCAGAGTTTCGGTTCGACAGGATATCCATCCATCAAAGAGAAGACCAGATTGTAATTGCAATGCCTATCCCCGTAAAAGTCCATCTCTTTTTGAAGCTGTGCTTTCCGTTGAAGAAGCTCTGTTTTAATGGGTTCAGTGAAAAAGATATCACGATCACTGTCTTCCGTCTTAGGTAGTTTCAGAACAAGGACAGATTTTGCGTCAGCTACCTTTTCGGGGAAAACTCGTATCAATTCATCATCCGGAATCTCAGTCAACGCAGTTTTTCTGACACGCTGCAAGGTTTTATCTACGCATATCTTCATGTTGTCAAAGTCAATGCTATCCCATGTGAGCGCCATTACCTCCCCGTTACGCATTGAACAAACAAAGGCGATATGTACTGCTAAATGCAGCATTGGATGCTCAATATCATCAAGAGCTGCCAACATCATTCCCTTAGTCCATGCTTTTCGTTTGTTCTTTTTTTGCTTTTTGGGGCGCTTATGCGGCACAGGGTTGCTTTCAATGATTTTCCATTCAACAGCCTTTTCAAACATATTAAGCAAAATGCTTTGAATAGTATTGATCGTGCTGCGAGACAAGCATTTGATTTCTTCCGGTTTCCTGTTATAACTTTGAGGTCCGGAAACCTTTTTTCCTTCCAGGCTGGATAGCAGTGCGTCAATAACCATTGGAGTAACTTCCTGAATACGCATATCGCCAATAATTGGTAGGATGTGGTTCTCAATCAGACCGGTATTAGTGGTGTAAGTGCTATATCCCCAGTGCTTTGGTGCATAGACCTTGATCCATTTTGGCGTTAAGCTACGGACAGTCTCTTTGCTTGGTGAAACAAACTGTTTTTTGAGCTTCTTAACTTCGAGTTCAGCAACGAATAATTTAGCTTCCTCTTCGGTATCGAAGGATTCCCATAACTGTTTACGCTTACCCAGTGATTTTGCATTTGGATCATCGTAACGAACGACTATCTTGTTGTTTCTTGTAGAAATAGTTGCCATTTGGCTAACCTCCTAATAATTTAATATTAGGCAGCCAGTTTATTCAGCAAACCATTGGTCGAAAGACTCCTTGTTGATACGGATATTCCGCCCCATTTTTTTGATTTTGAATTCTTTGGTACTTGCACAAAAAGCATAGGCGGATCGAATCGGCATATCAAGCATTTCAGCTATCTCTTTTACTGTGTAAACCAATTTATTGCTCTGACTTTTTTCTGGCTGCACATGATTGATTGTATTTTCCATCATGTGAGAGCTCCTTTCCAATAGCCCAGGCAACCGTAGTGCTTATTTATATACCTCCCTTCTTAAATACAGACATGTATAGTATACAACAAAAACACCATAGTTGCGAGGGCATTATTCTGAATGGTTCTTAAATATTGCGTTATTATCCACCCTTAACGCCTGCGGCGAACAGGTCCATAGAAATTTCATCTCCCCGCATGCCAGCCGGGCTGCGCCTCTCTGTGAAGATAGCCGCGCAGAAGTACCATTATTGTCCCTACAGGGTCGTTGCGTTGCATGGGGGCCACCCACGCATATGTTGCTCTTGGTTCCCAGTGCCACCCAGGACGGATAGCCGCTCGCCTGCAGGGGAAGGATTAAGGATGAAATATTCAATTTTCAAGGTACAAACATAGACCCTGTCAGCTCTACATTATAAAAAGCGCACCTTGAAACTTGAATCTTCCACCCAGAACCGAAAAAATAAAAAAAAGGGCCGAAGCCCCTTTTTATTCACTGGTTTGATATGCTGTTATGTAGGCCTTATAGAGAACTGATTTCCTCTCAAAAAAGCACTCCCTGCGCGGATAACCGTTTTACTTCCCGTTCTTCTCATCATATTGATCTATATATTTTTTGAAACGCCCGATTTGCGGCAATGCACGCATAATGATATACTGCTGGCAGTCTTCATCAAACCGCCCGTCAATGACGCTGTATTTCCGCCACAGGGGCATATATGACTCAATAATATATGTGATGGCATCCGGATCCCCATCCACGGCCCGGCGGAGCATATTTTCAAATTCTTCTTCCTGGTTCATCCGGACCGCCTCCTTTATCAAGAAGTTTTCGTAATTGCTGCAGGGCAAGGTGTTTCTGTTTATAAACATACTCCACCTGACAGTTTAGTATGGCCGAAATCTCCTGCGGCGTCAGGTTTTGCACAAATGTATAAGACAAAATACTTTGCCTTGTTTTGGATAGTGCTAGAAACGCATCCTCAAGAGCCGGATCTTCAATCAACAGCTTGTCCGAGGATAGAATACTCTGGCGTATTTGTTCATCTAATGAAACCGGCGCTTCCGGCATATTGTCGGTACTGATTTCATAATCCTTGTGCCTTTGCCTTCGAATGTAGTCAATTTTGGCGTGCCGTGCTATATCGTCCAGATAAGCCGTGAACAGCCAGCGAATATCGTTTTTATTTGCCATGCTTAGCCCTCCCTGCGATGCCATCCAGACAGATGACATGCCGAGATGGCATGCGTCCAAAATTTTATGTAGTAAGAAAAATGAACCGCATTTACATGGCGCTCACCTCCTTCCATACATAAGGGGACAGGGCCATGCCCGTTCAGATAGAAACATGGCCGGTCAAGCGAAGAATAATAAAAACAGATATTCGGGGCCTTGAAAATCTCGCCCCGTCTACAAACTCCTTCCTAAATTTGTGCCCGTTTTCAACATGATAATTATCTCCCTTCATAATCTGCGCTTAAAATAGTCCGATAATTATAAGGCGCAAAATGGAAGGGAGATTCCCGATAATTTAACAAAAAAATGATCAAACTTTCAAATTATCACAATTTAATAGAAACAAGAAAGCACGCTATATGAAGATCCAGCGTGCCTTTCATTGTATTATGTCGTTTCTTCAAAAATTGAGAGGTGTGCCAGGAATTCATCGGCGATTTCATCTGAAGCATCTGGTTCAGCAATTCCGGTTTCCGCAGTGATTGGCTTTTGAATGATCAAACCCTGCAGCTGTTCCTGGATCGCTTGCTTGACCATTGCCTGCACTTCGGATTTTGACAGCAGCTCTTCAAACTTTACTTTCAGGGTGCCGGTATTCTTATCAAGGGCATCCGGGCAATTTTGTATGTAATAGGTAATGGCGGCAACGATCAATTTTCCTTTTTTGTTCCCGGCATTCTCAAGTAATTCGCCTGCCAGACTGGCCTGTTCAGAATCTCCATTGATCTGGATATTAAACCGATAGTTGCTATCATTGGTTTTCATAGGCCTGCCCTCCGGATACGGCGGCCCTCCTCAACTGAGCTTCAGCCAGCTTTCTGAACCCCTTGGCGTTAGCATTCACATCTAAGACAAATTGCGGCTTGAGGACCTTGGGATTTTCCCTGATAAAGGGCTCCAGAAGAATCGCACCGCCGCCGACAAAATACACAGGATTGGCCCGCATATCGATCTGCAGTTCCCGAAGCTTATCCAGGATCAGCGAAGCATGCGCTTTTACTTCTGATTTGATGAGCGATACAATTTCATCACTCAGCCCTGTTTCCTGACCATTCAGAACAGCCATGATATGGTCTTCGTGAATCTGCATATCGTGTTTTGTATTGACCATAGCGGCGATATTATTGCACATGGTAATGATGCCCATTTCGAGAGAGCGCCACACTTTATCATTGGGCACTCCGTTACGCAGCTCCAATACATCGACCGTATAACCACCCAAATCGACGATATATACACGGGGATACTGCTTGACCTCTTTACCGTTTCCGATCACCGCGGCGTAAGCCTGGGGGTAAACAAATACATGGCTAATGCCGATAGACAAAGGATTGTTATTATAAACGCATTGCGTCATATCCGGTCTTTTGAAATATCGGGCAAAAACCTCCCTTTGAGCAGCCCAATGCTCCGGCGGAAGGCCTATGGCCAGATCCACCATATTCATGGGGAGCAGTTGGTTGGACTGTTTGAGCTCTTTAGCGATGGCGAAAAGTGTCAGGATAAAAAACTGCTCATCCGTTGTTTTGTTTCGGTTATACGGGATGCGGTCACCGGACAGCGACCAATAATGGCCGCCGTGTTCCAGGAGCTCCTTGGCCATTGGCGGCGCTACGGTATGCTGTGACAGCGCGGATGGGAAGACAAAATTTTCTGTCTTAATAGCGGAATTTCCGTGATCGACTGCGATTATCATATTGAACCTCCTATATTTTCGTTTATCTAATTACACCGGCGAGAATGCGCATTTGCAACAGGAATACACATTTTCAGAAAAGAAAGAAGCGCCCAACGGCATGGGCGCCTCTCCAGGGTCTATTCAGTTTATATGCAATTGACAATATTAACGAGTTCAACTCCTTTCGACAGGGCGTAATTTACGGTGAAATGCGTGCCTCCTGCACTTCTGGTCATGTAGCGGATCCCTGGACCCAGTTAAGGGACTCATGAACTATTACCCGCCAAAAGGCCCGTCGGAAATATCCTGCTGCAATCCCATTCTGGAATAGAGTTCATATAGATACTCAAAATCAACTAGATATTCCTCATCTAACCGGTTTCGAACATCCTCGTATATCCGGAAGCCCAGAATATACATCATGTTCCAGTACATATATCGGATATTGCACTTGGTTTCATCAAGCCTATCAAAAGTGTCCCTGAATTCACTGGGAAGTATTTCATTTATATAGGTCATCGTTTTCGCAAGCGAATCAGTGTACTGTACATACTCAACGGTTTCTTCCATTGCCGATATCTGGAGCAGTGTTTCTTCATCCGTTTCATCCAAATTATACTTTATCCCCAGTTTACAGTCGGCCATACCGCGTAAGAAGCAATACCAGGATGAGAATTTGGTCAACGCATCACAACTACTGCAGTATAATCTGAATAACTCTTTGAGAAAGCTCTGCTGCGACGTTGTTTCGTGTACTATTTTCATGTAGCGTTTATTTTGTTCAATAAGCTCATGATAGTCGGGCGGACCATATTGCTCCAGGTGCAGTATACATGTCTCGAAATAATTATTGACGTTTGATTTGTCGAATACAATTTCCAATAAAAATGTTAAATCACTGTATCCGGCCTGCTCTGGTAAATTCGTATTTTTGATGTCTTCCATGCTACTCTTCTCCTTCGATTTTATAACTAATAGCAATTATAACGCTATTAGTTATTATACTACTTTCTTGTGCTGTTGTAAATTGGAACTCTTTCTTATTTTCCAAAGGGGTGTAACACAAAAACAGCCCCTGTAACTTTCGTTTACAGAGACTATCTTCTTTTTTTTACCGTATATTATTCATTCTTTTTTCTATTTAATTTCTCAAAACCGTCCAGCAAGGTCCCCAAAACATCCTGTGAAATCCTATACTGATCCGATGGCAGCTGTTTCATACGATGCTCCGTCTCCCTGATGCCGTAGTCACGGTCAGCGGGAAGGACATCTTTAAGAATTTCAGGCGACGATACATCTAATAAAAATACGATAGTCAAAAATGTAATAAAACCCGGTACCTTAATACCGCGCTCGACTTGTCCGTAAAAACTATAACTCACATCGAGAGCGTCTGCCATTTCTTGTTGAGAAATGCCCTTTTTCTTTCGAATGTCTCTGATTTTCGGCCCGATTATTTTCATAACCTCAGCATCAAAAATCTTTGCGGCATCCATATTCAAATCATGTAACCCCACATCGTCCTCCAACTTTATCAAGTAATAACCAGTCACATTCAAACCGGATTAGTAACTAATAGCGTTTTTGCACCTCGTTTTCAGTATAAATGAAATTAAAAAATGCACAATTAACATATAGCATTATTGACACTATTGGTTACAATAATGCAGAATTTATTTTTACATGAAAAAGGCGGCGCCGGCAAAGGCCAGCACCACCTAATTTTAACATGCTTTAGATCTGATACTCTTGATGTAATCCCAGACGTAATCATCCAAACCATTATGCAACGGATCCCATACATAGGTTCCATACCGGAAGCCCTCTTCATACAAAAGCTGCCGGAGCTTTATAAAGGCCTCTTGTACATTAGGATTGCACAACATATCCATGTCGAAGGCTGTCATGATTTTTTTGATTCCCCATTCTTTGAGTTCTCTGAGGAATATTCTCAGTTCTTCCAGCGCGTTTACACCGGGTACCGCCACCACTGTCTGTCCAGTTAAATGGTGGACAATATTTGCTTTCATATATCCCTCAATAAGGATGATCTCCTCTCGCGGCAAACCGGCAATATGCGTCCAGTTATGCGCCCCACAGCCATTATTCCGATCCCTGGATGACATCCATCGAAACTTTCCATAGGTATCATCATCCAGCCGGATGTGCAGCCCCTGAATTCTGTTTTGCAGGTCAAGGGCAGGCACCAGGATTCCCCGTTTTATAGGCAACAGCGTCCAGATCCCTTTTTCTTTATAAAAACCGGGAACGCCTGCCAACTGGAAACCGTCTTTAATTAACTGTCTTGCGCAATCATCGAAACCGATAACCGGTGTTGACCGGTATAGATTCTTTATGATCGCTTCATCCGATAAACCGCGGGAGCGTAGGCTTTCCTTGTGATCCTTGGCCAGTGATAGTTTTTCAAATAGGGCTCGATAGGTCGCATCCCTCACCTCTATATTAGCCAACGGTATTTCTACACTCACCGGCATACTCCGTTGCTTCGGTTTTGGCCTGATGGGTCGATTCTGGATATCCATGCCTAACTCTTCCGACAGCACCCTAAACGCATCGCTGCGGGTAACGGATGAGTTATAGTAGCAATATAAATCCAAAACACCGCCGGCAAAATCACACTTAGGGCAACGGTAGGTGTTTTTCAACAGATTGATGTTGAGATGCTTCTTTTTGCCTGTACCGTCACAATATGGACAGGAAATATTGTATGAACTCCTGCCGTTTGGAGCGCTGGGCCATCTCAGCAGTGACACTACTTCACTGATCGAGATACTGAATGGGTCATGAATACGGCTCATAGGCACTCCTTTCCAGGGACGGGCAAAGCCCGTCCCTTCCCTTTGTGATCGTCAAGCATTTGCTTGTGACAAGACGCTTTCACACAACAACCTTGCCGCGTTTAGAATTTGTGGATCCTGAGAAAATTTCTCGGAAATCCATTTCAACGCACCAGGGTCAACCGAAATCAAATCCCCCAGTGTTTTGCCTTTATATTTGGCGATGGGACATGCGACAGCCATGGCGGCCTGCAGGTCCAGCTCTTTTTGTTCGGCAGGATCCGGCGGCTGCATTTCAGGCTCTTGCGGTTTATCGTCAGGTGTTTTCTGCATGGACGCGGGCGGCGCCGGCAGCGGCGTTTTCGGTTTTGAAGATTGTGAAACCGGGGCCGGCAGTGGCAGGTCCGTATTCTCTATTTGCGATGAGCTAAAATCTCCCGCAATATCAAACTGGAGTCCAAACCCGGCATTGCGGAGCGCTACACCCAGGGCGGCTGTTTGCGCCCATTCCCGAGCGGACATTTTCGGCCGATCCGGATCCGGGCGGCGTGATGCTGTTGCTTTCGCCAGGTAGTTTTCGTCCGTATCCTGATAATTCATATAGACACGGGCCTCCGCAATATACTCATCGCCGTCCTGACGGATAGCAACGGGCAGTTTCCCGTTCGGATATTCTAAACGGAACCAGGCAATCTGAGCGATCACGGGCAGGTAAGTAAATTTTTCGCCATTCTCATTTGTGGCTTCCTTTGCCAGAGCGTATGGATCAAATCCCTCCACACGATGTATGTTGTCGCTGATATATTGTAAAGCCTTTTTTCGGTTCTCTGAATGGTTATCCATTGTTATGCCTCCTTTGTTCGATCCAGTTTGAAGTAAGTATCCCGGTACTGCATCCAGGGCGGAATAATCACTTTTATCAAGGTTGTGATGTCTTGTCGGTATTGCTTTGGTGAGGCCGGCGCATAATTCCTGAATTTCCCCTTAGCGGATGCAATGATCTCCTGCAGGGTTTTCATGGCCGTTTCCTGCCGCTTCCTTTCATCGGGATCCTGGGAAGGCGCATAAAGGCGTTCACCAGCCATAAAGGTGATGAAGGCATCCACCCAGGTGAAATGTGCGAAAAGCTGATGGCTATCCATGCCTTCCGGCGCCGTCATGCTAAGTGCTCTCAGGCTCTCCAGAACATGGATTCTGTAGGATACCTCCTGGTAGACCCAGGCGTCCCGTGTATGATCCGTATTTGTATCTGTGAATTTTTGAAGCAAGGCTTGCTCCATCGCTTTATAATCATCTAAAGCTTTACCCATTGGTAGTTCTCCTTTCGTTTTTAACTGTTTGATGTCAGGCTGCCATACCTTCCAGCAGCCGTTCCTTGAGCATGGTCAGCCGGTTGCTGCCCAGATTGTCGATAGCCTTATCCAGGGCGCTGCGGTCACCGGCAATGATGACCCGTTTTATGCCCCTGGTAATGGCGGTATACAACAATGAGCGTGTCAGCATGTTCTTATGCTCATCCTGCAGGAACAGGAGTACCGTGTGGTACTCAGATCCCTGAGATTTATGGACGGTGGAGGCATATGCCAGATCCAAGGCGTCCAGCTCGGACATCTCATAATCAGCCTGGCGGTCATCCCCGAAGTCCACATAGACGGTCGTTTCGCCGCCGCGCACCAGGATCTTCTTGATATATCCCAAATCGCCATTGTTTAGGTCATCCGTGTTTTTGGTCTGCATGACCTTATCGCCGGTTCTGTAGATCCGGTCTCCCAACGCTATTTCAGGCTTGCTGTCTTCCGGAGGATTAAGTTCTCTTTGCAGCAGGGCGTTCAATGAATTGACCCCGGTAACCGTTTTTTTGCGCAGAGGACTGAGCATGATAACATGGTCAAGACCCAGGCGCTGTACCTCCTGAATATATAGTTCTTTTTGTACCATGACGGATTGCTCCATGGAGTCGGTTTCAATGATCTGAAAATCCGTACCGGTTTTTAACTCATGGGAGCCTTCGCTGATTTGTTTGGCGTTATAAGGGATAGGGCTGTCGGAAGCCTGCCTGTAGATTTGGCTTAATACAACCGTTGGCACCAATTCACTGTCAATCAGATCACGCAGCACCGCACCGGGGCCCACAGAACGCAGCTGGTTGCTGTCGCCGACAAAAATCAGCCGGCAGCCGGGCGGCAGAGCTCTCAGCAGATGTCTGGCTACAAAGATATCCAGCATGGAAGCCTCATCGACCAGTACGAGATCAGCATCCAGTATTTCAATCTCTTTTGCGGATTCCTCCTCACCCGGTCTTAGCCCTAACGCCCTGTGAATCGTCGTGGCCGGATACCCGGTGGACTCCGCCATCTGCCTTGCGGCTTGACCGGTGGGAGCGCAGCAAACGATTTTCCGGTCCGGGTATAATCGTTCAAATATCCTGAGAACCATCAGCTGTATCATGGTTTTCCCGGTTCCGGGACCGCCGGTGATAATACTGAATATGCTGCCCAGTGCGGTTATCACAGCCTGACGCTGCTTATCAGCCAGCTGGATATTGGTCTGCAGCTGCATACGGTCGATCTCATCCTCCAGAAGGGGGATGCCAACAGATCCGTACTGCAGCAGATTCAAAACCGCAGAACCGACTTGACGTTCAGCGCATTCGGTTGCTTTTCGGTAATAATGCTCCCGGAATTTTACCAGCTCGCGCCTTGCCGTCAGGCTTTCAATCTGCGCATCCAATTCATTCTCGGTTATGGAAGGTGTCTTGAGAACCCTGCGGCACTCTGAAAATACATCCTCTTTGTTCTGGCACAAATGCCCGTTGTTCTCGGCATTTTTCAGAGCCTGGATGATACCGGCGTCAATCCTTATTGGGGCCTTCCGGTCCACCGACATATCCATAGCGACTTTATCGGCCTTCTCGAAGGTGATTCCTTCCACATCGCAGAGTATATACGGGTTCTCCTGCACCAGCTCGGCTGTCTGTACCCCGAAACGGTTGAACGCTTTAACGGCCCTGGCAGGCGATATACCGTGAGGAGCCAGTAAAGCCACAACATGGCGGGCGCCGCGGTTGATCAGATAGGATACCTGGATCCGTTTCAGCTTCTTTTTACTGATCCCTGGTATCGCCAGCAGTTCTTCCATGTTTGTTTCCATCACCTCAAGGGTGTCCTCGCCAAACCGGTCATAAATACGCTCGGCCAGCTTAGGACCGATCCCTTTTATCAATCCGGAGGACAAATAGGCAATGATACCGTCCCGTGAATTTTCGACGATCTCTTCATAGTCCTCCATTTGATATTCCAGACCATGCTTTCCGGTCTGCCAATGCCCGGTGATGTTGTATCGGACGGAACGCGCCGTTGGAAGCAAATGCCCGACCACCTTGATCCGTTTCAGGGTTTTGCCGTACTTATCCACCAGCTTTTCATGGACCTTATAGGAAGCGACCATGTAGCCGTTGTAACCTGGCGGCGATTTACGCGGATATATCTGCATTTCAAAACTGCAAATCATATTGTCACAGTCCTTTCCGGCCGACTAACCGCACAATTTCATCCGGCGATAGCGCCAGGGGACAGTATTCCGGATACCCGTCGATTTTTGCTGTACGGCCACCTGACTGCGTAGCGATCTTGCGCACCTCCACCCGAATGTCCTCACTGAAGACAATAATAGGGATACGGAGCCTGGCGGCTTCTTTAATATCATTTCGCATATCGATTGAGACGGTATCGCCGCAGACGTATAGCAGCTGGCTGTACTTGAGCAGTTCTAAACCTATCCGAAGAGTCATTTCCCGTTCATAGGGAATGACATCGCTCAGCATAAAGGGCAGAACCGCATGCGGCGCATGCGCCCGGATATGAAACATCTCCCGCGCCACCTTCATATACAGGACGGCGGCTTTAATGTTAATGGCCACATCCTGTTTGGTTCCACTGCAGGGCGAACAGATGTATGCCTGCTTGACGCCCGGATTGGGTTTCTCAAGGGCGATGGCAAGCATGTCGTCAAAATCATCCGGCATGGCGATGCCATCCTCCGGAGCATACCCGGTCTGTTTTGGTGTGTGTTTTCCTCTTGACATGTATAAAAACTCCTTTCAATATGCGAACAGAGAAGGTTTACGCCCTCCCTGTTCTGATTATGGTGTTCCTATGTTTATTTTTGAAGCCACCTTGAGCTTGCGGCTTACGGTGACTTTCAAAACATTGGCATAAATCTGGGGATACTCAAACTTCAGGCGCCAGGAATCAGGCCTGCGGGTAATTCTGGGGACAAAGTCAACTAAGAACTGTTCACCGGACAGATTAAGTATCCCGTGTTCATGTTCCTTCATTGCCTCCATAATCTGCACAGATAGCGCTTCAGCCTCCTTTTCGTTTTTTTCAGCAAGCTCTTTCAGTTTGGCGTTCTCCTGCTGCAATGCCGCTATACGGCGCAGAGAACGCTCCTGGGCGGGTCCAAATTCAATGGTGGGCAAGTTCTTGTCGCTCTTCTGTAAAATCCGGGCACAAGCCTTTATAGCCAGTTCTGAAGGTATGCCGTTCATGGTCGGCTGCCTGTTTTCCCGGATGCTTTTGATGAACTTGGCGACCTCGGCAATAATCATTTCCTCCATCGTAAGGTCCCGTTCCACCAATCGGATCGCCATATCGGACTCGGGGTTATTACCCCAAAGACATACGATGTAGCAAAAATCCACATCCATTATTGCCATGTACCACCGGCATTGCAGTTCATAATGCAATGGGATCGAATCGTCATCCCATTCGTGGGCGTTGCGGTAGCTGGTGGTCTTACATTCGAGCACACCGGTGCGGCCGTCCGGAATCTGCACCCGATAATCCAGATTGGCCAGTGCGAACGGGTATTTGCTGTGTTGGTACAGGCCCGTATCCTCAATGACTGTAAAGCCTGTCTCATCGCCAAACATTTCCGCTACGACCGGCTCCATCAAATGTCCGAATTTCTTTTGACCTTTGTTTCCGGAATCAGACAGCACGGTTTTTCCGGCCTTTTCAAGCCAGAGCTCCAGAGGTGTTTTCCAGGGGTTCACGCCGAAAATGACTGAGATGTCACTGCCGCCGAATGCAATGGGTATGTTGCCGTTTGGACCGTGGGCCCGTACTTCCAGCCAGCGTTCACGGCTCATTCCCTTGGTATCGCAGAGTAATGTCGGAGCGGCCATCAGTATTTCACCCGCGTTCCATTATCGAAGGCTTTCCAGTTCATGCTCAGAGAACGGTAGATATTTTCTTCCATTTCCAGCAGTATGTTTTCCGGGCAGCCGTCTGCTTGACGCAGGAAAAGGATCTCCTGCAAAGCGAAATATACGTCATGTGCCGTAGCCTCAGCGGGGTTGACGATCATCTCGAACATTTCAATAGCGTCACGGCCGTACTGCACAGGCAGCTTCAGCTTCTCGCACACAGCCGCCATCACATTGACCGGATAATCGAGCCTGATACCCGGCAGTTTTTTGAGCTTTTCCACCGCATCGGTGAATTTGGCAAAAATCAGCTGCATATTGTCCCGGTATTCGGATATCTGTTTGTTATGGCGATGTGCGACGGCAAGCACTCTCCCAATATAAATGGGACGTGAGCTGCCAAACAGCCGGGCGCTGACCTTTGCGGACGAAACACCCGTGTCGGATGTCCGGAACTGGATTCCCGGAATCAGGTTATGAATGCGCTTTTTTTGGGTTACGTTCAGCATATCCTCATATTCCTGCAGCAGATCATCCCTTTGCTTAGGGAACCGCCAGCTTGCGAGGGTATTCAGGTGATCGGTATATCCTCCGTCAAATTCATGATCCGGGAACCGGTCCTCAATTCCCTCCGCTGTCGCCCGCAACAATTCATGAATAGGCAGCTGCGAAAAATCCTTGGGGTCTCCAGAATGGAAAGCACAGATTTTTTCGTCCCGTACAAGAACCAGGGCTTTGTACTTAGGGTAGATGGATAAGCAGTGGTTCAGTACGGAAGCGAGCTTTTCACGGGGCAGGCGGTTAAGCGTTGTGCCCTGAATGCTGGCACGCCCGGTCAGGCTTTTGTAAGCCGTGTTCCGCACGGGAAAATACTTGCCTCTGGCTACGCCGCTGATTTTCGCAGCCAGTCCCAGGTTTGCAATGGTGTCATTCACAGCTTCTCTGCTGACGCCCGGGGCAAACTTCGACAGGGTATCGTCCAGAATAGGCGCTCCTTTGGTAAGTGGTGCTATCCTAATATCGGATACCTTACAGGTTTCCCATTGGCTCTCCGCGTGCTGCTGCTCAAAAAAGCACAGCATCTCAGAAAACTCAGGGAAGGTTTGTTGATAGTCGTCAAGATGTTTTGACATGTCGTATTTCTCCTTTCGTTTTGACAGTTTGTACTGCCGCAGATTTGGTTTTATATATAAAAAAAGCAGAGGCTTATACGAAACCTCTGCTTTTGATACATAAAGCGAGAAACAAAAAAAGCGCCCGTGGACAAATATGCCCAAGGACGCTCTGTAACTCGGAAAACTGTTCCCGTCAGGGACGGAATAAAGATACTTTACAGCTTTCATTATACCATTACTGCGTACAATAGTCAATTATCATTCAAAAGGAGCCGGGGCCGTTATGCCGACAGCCGCAAGATCAGGTTCAGTAATTCAGGCCGCAAACCGGGCCTGGTCTCCAGATCTATGCGGGTTTCCTCCGGAATAATCTCCATAGCGAAATCTAACAAAGCGTTTTCACATACCCGCAGAAGATCCATAGAGACTCTATGCGGAGAATGTTCGTGGCCGTCAGTGTGTGCAATGCAGGTCTGCCTGATGGTTTGTTCCGCGCTCAAAGCCATATAATAATTCTTCTTCAGCGCTGCCAGCAGCTCCTTGTCATAGCCGCACCCTTGATTCACAGTACTTTTCAATTAGAACACCTCCTAATTTCTGATTTCTAAAATTCAATAAGCATGACGTTCCTCTTTTTTATAGCCAAATGGGCATATCGTCAGGGGTCTGTTCCAAGGGTATATCCCAATCATTTTTTGTAATCCAATCCGGTACATTGCCATCAAACATTCGCCGAAGATCTCCGACTGTAAAGCCAAGGACACCTCCGCTTTGTTTGACCGCCATATCAAAGCCCGCACGGATACAGCATGTAATCTGCCTGTAGAATTTGCCTCCGTATGTTTCTGTCTCGGGCCTCCAGTGCCGGTATTCATCAAAAAATTCATCCACTGCGTCACCGAGGTAATAATCGTCTCCATTACCGTCCCAATCCTTGATTTCAGGCCAGTCGTTTTGAAACTCCCGCCAGGAAAAGTAATCCTGGACATTTTCCCGTATTTTATCAGTACGGTGTCGGGTAGCGTCAGGATAGCCTCGTTCTGCCATTTTAACCGCAAAATCACGCCACCGCTCAAATTGTTCCCTTGTCATGATAAGCCTCCCAATATTTAATATGGACAGGCGGTTTCCCGCCTGTCCGTGATTGATATTTGCCCGATCAGCTATCTAAGCCTTCTTGTTTGTTTTCTAAATTCGAGGGCATGGTTCTGAAGTCAAGAAGTGCGGATTTTATTTCCTCGATCACAGTTTTTAGCTTGCCGCTGTTTTCCTTGAACTGCGGAAGGAATTCCTTCTCCGCGTCATAATCGAGATATAGGGCAATATAACATGACGACCATATCATATCCATCACCTTATCAGTTACCTCGCTTTGCTCCTCAAGCTTTCTGAGATCCATAGAGAGAGACATGAGCGTTTTGTTCCATGCACTGAAAAACTTATCTTTAACCGGGATACCGAATCGTGTTAACCAACTTCTCACTGTATGCGTTTTTGTGATGGAACCGCAGTCCGCTGGGTTTATTATGTATCTCGCAACTATATCCTGATCCGGATCGAACGGTTCCGTATTTGATGCTTGCACCATACGTCCAATTGGGTAAAGTGCGCAAACAGCTGGCTTTACAAAATGAACCCTGCATTTTTTCCCTTCAAGGAACGGACAGACGCGGTTGACGCCACGGGGCTTGAGCCTGATAATCGGCATCCTTGAATCCGATCCAATATACAGGTCACAAAATTTCTCAATCAGCTGTTCATGAGACAGATTCAAGTATTTGGCGATCCGGAAAATGTCCCGCGGGTTTAGGATAATGTCCTCACGTTCCTTGCAGCATTTCCCGCAGCCGCGGCATTTGAACTGAAAAGTGTCGTCCAGCCCAATAAGTCTAAGGTGTTGACTTTCCAGTATTTCTTTCAATGTTTCATTCATGTTTATAACCTCCATAAATTATTGTTATAAAGATAGGACAGGCGGGAACATCCGCCTGTCCGTGTTCATTTTGCCTGTCTGGCCGACAGAGCCTCCTTTATATGGCAAAGCCAAGTTTTTTGTTTGCACACCATTGTTGCAGGAAACGCCGCTCATCCTTTGTAACCGACCTGCGGTTCAATCCTTCAGCCTGAACCAGGTTGTTTGCGGTGAGCTGTAAGGTTACCAGCGACTTGTCCGGGTCTCGGGCCTTCCGAAGAAACAAAATATGACATTCTCCATCGGCGACCCGGGGGATATAGTCTTTGACGCAGTGACTCAGGTTGACGCCTTCATCCGCCAGTTCCTCGGGCTGCTGGGGTACGGCAATACAGTATTGTCCCTTCTGGCAGGCCAGGTGATCGACTTCATCTGCCCGCATGGCAAAGTTCTCACAGGTGATGATTTCCTTTAGTGTATTGCTCTTCAGCGTCAGGACGTCGTGTTCGGTCTTGAAATGAACAGGATACTTTTCTTTGATTTTCCCGAAAAGCTTTTTCTGCATCTCCAGGTAATCGCGGTATTCCCTCCAAAAGAAGACATCTACTTCCGCGATCCCCTGAGAAAAGAGGTCAAAAAGGATAAACTCAGTGAAACGTCTCATATTCAGATTGATATCTTTGCTTTCGATCAGCCTCTTAAAAATGCCCTCATTGGAAATATAAGAATATTGCCGACTGCCTAAAGTAACGCATTTCACACTGGATTTGACCAACTCTTCAGCAAAGTGAAGGGCTTCGTTATAACCGCGTACCTCTTCAATCGCAAATATCAAGGGGATGCTCGTATAGTATTTGGGTAGCTTCATTGATGGAAATATGGATATCAGCCGCATCAGAAGCTTTTTGTTTTGTTCCCAGTACGGTACCAGCGTCTCCGGGTCAGACAGTTCCGCCAGTCCGTTGTGCTGGCACATCTCCACCAGGCTTTGATTGAAAATGACCTTTTCTATGTCGGCGGCAGAGTCCTTGTCGATACCGGAGATCCAATTAACCGTTTTGAGTTCCAGGGCCTGGTCGTACAGGCATCGCAGAAATGTTTTGATTGTTCCCGGGCGGATGGGCGTTGTCTTGCCGTTTTTCTCCCGGTAATAGAATAGTCCTTGACTGATTAAAATAACCATCTCCCGCTGAGTGCTTGCCGTATTTCTGGCAATGATGAAGTCAGTGTTGTTTTCCAGTACCACTTCATAGTCGGCGGAAGTTGCCGGTTGATTACCCACTGCAATGATGTAGTCCTGTATATGGACGCTTTTGTTTTCACCCATAATCTGATTCCTCCTATCGGAGCAGGGCCGGAACGATCCAGCCCTGCCCGTTGTTTTTATTCGTGCTTAGTGGCACGCTTTGATAACTCTTTGTCCTCAAGATACTTTTCGATGCGGGAGCTATCTGCCCAATAAGACCGCAGGTACCCGTCCGAATCCGTGATGAGTTCGTAAATGGCCCAATCACAGGGCTCTTTTTCATCATTGCCTGAGAAAAAGGCCAGGTTTCCGTATATTCCGCAGTCTGTGCCGGCAAAGTTTTCCAGAAAGGTGCATGTCTCCAATGCGGATCGTCCAATCTCTACAGTCTCTGAAACTTGACGGAGCATTTCGTCATACGCCTTTTCCAGTAATATATAACTCTGCGGCAGCGGTCTGGGGAGCCTGGTCACATCACCGGGAAACTTGATCAGGACCGATGTGTTCTGCCGTTCCCAGGGGATAAGCACGGATCCGAGATCCGAGATTTCATGTGACAGGTACGGTTCCAGACCATTGCCCTGATAATAATGATCCCATAACCGTGCCAGGAACTCATATGGGTTCGGCGTGTTGAACCTGATCGTGTTGTTAGGGAGCAAAAGCATCTCATAAATGCTCCAGCCGCACCAATGGTCTTTGTTCGGAGCGCTGGCATCCCATGCCCCAGAACCGAGAATGCCGTATGTGTTGGCGGATCGCATAGAAGGATGCAGCGCCTCGCTCAACAGAACTTCCCGCGATATTTTCTTATTCCCGGAAAGTTGTATGAGCATAGCGCAAAACGCATCCTCATGAGAATTGAAGAATAGGGGTAAAGGCCTTGGAAAATCGGCAGGATCACCGGGATATTCCATGAGCATGTATTTAACATCCATTTCTAACCCTCCTACGGCCATGGCAGCCAACGTCATGACACCCAGAACCGGGATTCATTTGTTTATTCCCCGATGGTATCACCCAGCCGTCATATACCGTTCCGTCCGGATAGAGCACCTTTGTCTCGGAGCCTTTTCGCACCGGCAACGCTGGCGCCGGTCGGTTCGAATTGACCAGGCCGCATGCTTGCCGTACCCAGATCTTAAATGGATCCGTCTCGGTTGCGTCTTTTATCAGGTGTTCACACCCTCCACAGAAAGGATCATCCGGAAGATGGCCAAACAAGTCGGGGGCAACATCCTGAGCTGACACAAAAAGCTCTTTGCAGTGCTGTAGCTCAGCGAACCGGATTTCATCAGCGCCCATATCACGGGCAAACTGAATCATGCAGTTTATATTCTCCGAGGCCCTGAGCACACCTTTGACCAGATTGGTGTTGATCCGAACCGAAACGCCGGCAGCCTTAAAAATATCAATTGCTTCCTTAATCGCTGCAAAAGGTATCCGGCGATGGAAAAGGTTTGCATTCACGGCCTCCATATAATGGTGTATCGAGATATTGATCCCTGTGAGGCGGTTGGCGATGCGTTCCAAGGGATGCCAGTCGAAGGCATATCCACTGGTGGTGATATACACCTGTTCCTTGTCGATACCCTCCAAATACCGTGCCAGATCACCGTATAGGAACGGTTCGCCGCCCAGAATGAGTACCGTCTGGTAATCCCGAAGGGCGTTCGCTACCTGAATGAGCTTTTCCACAGGGGCCTGGCGCGGGCGGTAGCCGCCTTTTTCGATACAGAACCCACAGCTGCAATTGCAGTCGTTTGTGATATTAACGTCCAGTGACTTACCATACCGGCCGTTACAGGGATTATTTTGATATACTTGATTTTGCATAGATATGCTTATACCTCCAATCGTTTTTATAAATAGCAACAGGACCGGGGAAATTCCGACCCTGTTGCTTTGTAGACCGTATTAGTCTATGATTATTTTTGTTTCACCCTGATAAAGATGATCGTGATACAGATGACCAGGATCAGGAGCAGTGAGAGAGTGTTCGTGACTAGAAACATGTGTCCTGATCCCTGAAGCACCAGATGAACCGCATAGGTTTCCATCAGGGATATCCCGATAAGTAGCAAGAGATAGGTCTTCAGGTTCAGGTCAGCAGTCGATTTTGTACGGATCAGCTGCATGATCTGTGGAATGTATCCCAAACCGAGAATCAGCCCGCCGGTGAGCTGCAGAATGTCATACATCATAAGTCTGTACCTTGCTTTTCGCCAGAATTAAACTCGATTTCTCTAAACCCAGCCAAACCGCAAAAATAATATTCGCTGCCATTATCATCGTAAATTTCCACAATATTTGAGAACGAAAGAATTATTCCGGTATCATTCCTCTCGTTCTCCACATTGAACATAAGGAAAATATCATCCATATTATCCGTATCCAATTGCGCATCGTAGACTACTTTATAAATATCCGTCGGTGGCGATATGACTCCGGATGCTTGTACGGTTTCGTAATCAATGAGCTTAAAGTCTTTGTTGTCAGACTTGATCTGATATATCCTGCACCGCTTCATCGGCCGGAGCATGTCCGGCGTCATGATTGCGAAATCCAGGCATAAATCCTCAATGGTTTTGGGTTCCCCATATAGGAGGGTGAAACGCTCCTCGATGGATAGCCGTATACTAGGATTTTTCGGTGTGAAGAACTCACATTCGATCTCAGGGTCTTCATTTTCCGTTTCTTTGTGCTCTCCATCCCGGATCTCCAATATCCGGCCGTACAAGCCTTCGTAATCTGAGCCTTTGACGTAGACATTCATGCCCACCGCAAACTCTGTGTCACCAAATATAGCGCTCTGGCCTATTCTGTTCAACAACATTTTGATCTCTCCTTTATTTTTTAAGTATGGATAAATGATTTGATTTTTTCCGTCAGTTTCACCGGCAATTGTTCCAGGTCGGTGATATCGAGGAAGGAATCAGTAAAGATCCGCTCGATGTTTTCCTTGTCGGATCCTATCGCGGCGGCCACTAAATAAACGCCTTTGTGCTGGAACTCCTTTTTGATCCCGCGCAGATCTTCTTCTGCGGCAGTACCACTGTAGCCGATGTGATTGGGCTGGCCATCGCAAACGATGATCAGCAGCTTATATTCCTCCGGCCGCATGGACAGCCGCTCCGCTATAAAACGAAGGGCTGCGCCGTCCCGGTTGGTATTGTGTGCGGATATATCCATGAGCCGATACCGGTCATTCTGATCAACGACATCATCCTCAGCGTGGGAATACAGGTCAACTCTGTACCCGGAGGTGGAATGACCGTAAATCATGATGGGAATCCCCAGGGACAGGCAGAAATCGTGCACAATGATGGCAGTCGCTCTGGCATAGGTGATCCTGTCGCAACCGGACATGGAGCCCGATTGATCCAGAAGCAGGCCTACGGCCAGCGGCGGCATTTCATTGGGCAGGATATTGCGGTAAAACACCCGGCCGTCGGTGCGCATCAGCGCCGACGCATGTACGTTGCGTCCCATATATAAACCGGTCTGTTTGCCGCCGCGCTGCTGATCTTCCAGTGCATTCGTGACACTGCGCTGCAGCTGCTTGGATATTTGCAGCAGAGGCGGCGATATGACGTCGTACTGATCAATGAGCTCATCGCTTACCACCGGCATGCGGTGTACCGTTACGGGGACACCTTCGTGCGCGTCTCCAAAGCTGATATTCTGCGCAATTTCATTGAGTTCATCTCTGCGCTCTTTTTCCACTGTTTCATGGACCCGGGCTTCTGCCATTTTCTCCAGCACCCGTTCAATGTCGCTGGCGGCATTCGGGTACCCGCTGCCGGCATACGATTCATCGTACTCCATATCACCGGTGACAGGCACTTCTACCTGTTCGGTCTGGTGGTATGGTATTCGCCCGGTTTCAACGGACTGTACCTGCTCTGCGCTGCCCGCAGATGTTTCCGAATCTCCAAAATTCTTCTCTTCCGGCTGATCAGACGGAGCTTGCATAGGGATCTCAGCTTCCACGGCCTTTTCATCGCCATTCGGATCATTCTCAGCTGCAGAATTCTCCTCTTCATCAGCCGCCCCCCCGGTTCCGGAAGGAGGGGCGCCGGCAGAAGCTGCCTGCCGGGCGGTTTGCCGGCGTTTGGCCGCAGCCGAGCTTCGTGTGGGAATCGGAGCCTGGGATAGAGGAACCGGCTGCGTATCGCCTGTTGCTTCTCCGGAACCACCGGTTAATTGCGACATCAGGGAACCGGCCTGGTTACCCGCACTGTTTCCGGTAGCATTGGGATCAGCCTGTTGAGCTTGCTTTGCCTTCTCCTCGCAGAGATCCAGAAAATCTTTGATTTCCAGCCATAGCCGCACTAAAATGCAGTTGATCGCATCCATGCGCTCATGGGAGTCCTGCGTTAGAATAGACTGGTCCATAACCGGAATCAACCGGAAAATGGTCTGGATCCGTTCATGCTTTAGGGACGTATCGCCGTACTTGATCTCACCCCACCGTACATAACAAAGGATCAGCTGTATAAGGGTAAGCCACTGGCACCAGTTGTCTTCATCGTCTTCACGTTCCAGTAGCTGCGTTACGGTAGGCTGGTCTTCAAAATCCCTTGCACGCATATACGCCAGGTTTTGCCCCAGCTGACCGGGATACCGGTCAAGCATCTGTTCCTCCAGGTAACCATCTTCCAGGACATTGGCGATTTCATGCGCTACCTTCAGGAAGGCCTCCTGATGGGCGGGGCTTTGCCTGCAGTAATCCCATAACTCCCGTTCATTGCGGCGTTCTTCCATACCACTCAGTTTCGGTTTTTCCGGGAACCACACACCTGCGGCTAAACGAAGCAGGTGGGTCTGATAACCCAAAAAGTCCGTATACAACGCATGACCGAGTTCATGAGCGAATAGGCCGCTGATCATGTTGTAGCGGTCAGACCGTCCTTTGATGCCGGTTACGCACTCGTTACCGGCATTTATCTCAATGATGCTGTGGTTGATCCGCGCAGCAAATCCTAAATCTTTATTCCAAATGATATGAACTTTAATTCTGCGCCGGTATCCGTATCTGCGGGTTTGCGCCTGGGCGATTTCTTCAAAATGTCCCGCCAGAAGGCGGGATGTGAAGAACTGTTTATCCGTAATTTTTCCTCGCTCACGATAAATGAGCTCTTTAACTCTTTTGTGGTCAATAGCCACTGTGATTCACCTCCTGTTATGCAGACACTTGCGTTTGTAAAATAGGATCCAGGAATGAGGAAACCAGACTGCTCCGTTCCCGTTCATCTGTGGTTGCTTTGCTGATTACCGTATAGAAGGCTGATTTATACGGGTCACCTGTGATTAACGTACTTAAAGCCCAGTCGATCAGGGAACGCATCCCGCAAGTGCCGTCGTTTATACCTTTTTTGTGCAAATGGTCGGAGATACCGTTGACGATATCCACCATCTGCATCATTGTGTACTCATCATCATAGCCGGTCAGTTTCTTGGCACGATCCGCCATAACTTCGGCAGACGGCCGTTTTACATCGATTACCAGGCCAAAACGGTCCAGAAAGCTCTGGTTTAAGTTCCGGCAGCCGGCGTAATCGACATTGGTGGTACAGATGATAATGCAATCCGGATGACGGCGTATGGTTTTCCCGTTCGGCAAGCTGATGGATCCGTTCTGTTCCAGTAAAGAGTTCAAACCTGTCAATACGCCGGGCTGTGCGATGACCGTAGGTTCCTGCACCTCGATACACCACCCGTTTTCAATGGCCAGGAGCAAATTGCTCTCATAATAGGTAAAACTCTGGCCGTCTTTCGGCTCAGTCGCCTTGGTGATCTGCTGTACTTTAGACATGGCTTTTTCCAGCATGATCATAACGCATTCCTGGGGAGTCGCATCGGGCTTGCCGGTACCCGTCATCAACTGGTACGAGCTGGCCGGATCGTATTCGATATCATCAATATCCGGGAACTGCAGCAGCTTGGCGATGTTGTTATATGTAAGGCCGCCAAGGGACTGGAGCTTCGCTATATCGGCGTCCAAGCCGTCGCCTCCGCCAATCAGTTCCGGCATGATACCGCCGGACAGATCAAAGGTTTCCGTTCCCGATGAGCAGGTGTACAGCACATAAGGCAAGCCTATGCCGGCCGCCGTGGCCATTGCCATAGAGGTTTTCCCACAACCGGCTTCACCCCGCATCATAATGTTGCGTATTTGCGTTGGCTTCCCAGTGCTTTTAAGGATGTGTTCACAGACATACTGTTCATCCTCGGTGAGGATATGCCAGGCCGGCAGTTCCGGAACCAGCTTTTTTTCGGCCAGGCTGAGCTGACGGCTGCCGCTGATAAGGTATTTACCGATAAAATCGGTATGTTTGATCACCACGGTGGATCTCCTTGGCGTACCGCTTGCATTCTGGGACAGGATCTGAAAGCTGCCAACCGTAACGATTGTAGGCTGGAACTCACCCGCATCCAGTGAAGTGCGCGGTACCGGCAGTAAATTACCGGATGATTTGATGTCCACCTTAACATGCGCGGCACAGGCGGGATCCGAGACACGGCGGTATATGTTATCGCACAGAACCGCGGCAATATCATGGGCCCTGTCTATATCAGGGAACCTGGCGGCATGTTCGATTTTATAGAGCTCAAATTGGGTTTTGAACTCCTGATCCTCCATGAGTTCCGGATAAATCGCCATAATGATAACGGCGCCGTCCCGGGCTGTTTTGGATACCGTGTATTTGGAAACGGTTCCATGGTTCATATCATAGACCGCAGCCATAATACTGCCACGGCCGGGATCGTATACTGCCAAGTGGTATTCATCATCGACAGATGACTTGTACTCGGCCACGTACCGATGGTCAATTTTCCCAACAGCTCCTTCGTCCGTGCCGGTAAGGCTTGCGCAAATAGCGTTCAAGGCCTTCAGCGGCCCGGAGGTGAGTGTGGCCTGGGTACCGTTGCTGTATCGTGATTTTTTCTGACTGGTCGTGTTGCTGCCGGCAAAAGGTTCCGGCAGGCTGCGGCCAAATACGAATAGACTGTGAGCCATATCTTAGTTTTCCTTTCTGCTATCAAGCGTTGAATTGATTAAAATACCATTCTCCTCCGGTTCAGCCCCGGAAAAACCACGCCGAACCAGCTCTTCGCAGATCACTGGCCAGGACTCCGGATCCTCGGGCAGATCGGCGTCAGATACAAAGAAGTTTTCCTGTCGGTCTGCAATTGCATCCTGGCACAGGTTATTTAACCGCAGTATGTTTTGGTCCACCCAGGAATACGCAACCAGCTCATAATTTTTAGGTTCCTCACCATCATCAGCGTCGGCCGAAGAGGGTGGAGCAGGATCGCATAGAGCATCAGCCTTCATAAAAGACAGGCCTGCAAACTGTAGGTTGCGCACGGTGACATACGCTTTGCGATATCCACCGGCACGGTTAAGCAGGACCGTTAATTCACCGCCCGCCTTCATTTGTTCCATAGCGTCGGAGGCCTCCCATATCCAGCGTACATCCGGGTACTGGGATAACAATTCCTCAGTGATCCGGCGCTGAAGAAGCCCGTATGCGACGCGGTACAGGTCCTGTTCATTGTGCATCTGCGGAGGAGGCGGCAGAGCCGGTATATCAGGAACCTGCCGCTCGGCGGCATCCGGTTGTCTAGCGCTTAAAAACAGCAGCCTGACAGCGGCGATGACAATGGCCAGGATAATGAAAAGCAGGATAGGCCATAACCGTGTGATCAGAGAGAGGAGTCCTATTACGATCAGGATCATCAGGGCCTCGTATGCAATTGCCTGTTTACGTTCTTTGGTCATCGTTTTTCCTCCAGACGAAAAAAACGCACATGGCAGAGTGATACCATGTGCGTTTTTCAGCCTTATTCAATTTTTGGTCTTGCGCCCCATGACTTAAAAAGGATCATCACCTCCAGCATCGAATGGACTGTAACCGTCGAACCCGCCTCCAGGTGCGGTGGCACTCTGAGTCGGGCCTGCTGCCGGCGGCGCCGAAGCCGCGGGAGCTGCGTTTTGTCCTTGTGAGGGCGGCGTGTCCGCCGGGGTACCCGTAGACTGGTCGCCTTTCTTGTTATCCGCTTTTCCGCCGTTGCTGTACGCATATCTAATGCTTTCCAGGCGGATATACGGATAAAAGGCCTCCGCCTCGTTCTGGGTTGCGGGTTTCCAGTCTTCCTGGTATTCACCGGATATATGGATACGAGATCCCGCCTTGATGTTCATTTTGTTGATGCGTTCCATCAGTGCGGCATCAAACACCTTTACCCGCATGTTGATCCAGTGAGATTTCCCGTTGTGGGCCTCCTGGTACTTCGGGTCATAAACGGTGTATCCGACTGTGAACCACATGACACCGCCATTTTCCGATGTTTCGATTGCCGGAGCGTCTTTATATCCTGCGGATACAAAGACATCCATTCCAACGATTTGTAGGGACATGTTCATTTCTCCTTTCGCAGTTGCCTGCATGTTTTATTTATTTCAACCCGCATTGTGCGGGGCTGAAAACAAAAAAAGTGCCAACCGGCGCTTTTACGCCGATTGACACTATGTTTACTCAGATACTGTGCGATCTCCCAAAAGGGAAATACCATGAAACTTAATATAAGCATTATAACACCAAAAGCGCTCCGCGTCAATCCACGCCTTTTTCGGGTTCCGGATCCACCGGAGTGCTTTTTGTATCTATGGTTTGTTTCCGGTTTGACTGGTTTAAGTCCATGGCAAGGTATTCGTAGATCAGTAAATACCCGTCCTTTTCGTATACCGGGGCAGTATCCGCAACATACAGGTTCATTGGCATGCCCGCCGTCAGGCTTCGCCGCCGTTGTTTGAGCTGGATGCGGACCAGCTTCTCATCATAGGTCTGCATCACAATGATTTTCGCTTGTTTGCGAATCGGCGTCAGGACGGCGTCCTTCACCACGCCTTCGATCACAATGTAGCATCCAGACACCGCCCGGTTATAAAGCAGTACGGCGCTGATAACCGAGAATGCCGAAACGCCCAGTGGTGGCAGCAGCGAATAAATATGGGGATTGTAACAAAAAAGGATAATGGCGAAGAAGAAAAATAAGATCCCCAGTATCCCGCGAATCCGGATTTGTTTCTGCAAGGGTTCCGGTATAGCATCAAATTGTTTTTTCATATCCTTACCTCATATCAGATAAATCACCTTCAGACGCAGCAGCTGAAGAACATCCCGGACGGTGCCGGGCATGGCCGCCGATTCCTCCATGGTCGCTTCCAGAATCCGGTCCTGGATGTTGTTTTCAATATAGACCAGTTCAACCAGGGCCTGCCGGTTTCTTTCCCCAAGATATTGGGGATAAGGCATGGCGCAAAGCTCCCGCAGCTTAACCAGCTCTGCCATGGTGACCCGGAGCCCCGCATACCAGATCCACATCATCAGGTCGCTCTGGGTGCTGGAAAGACTTTCGGTACCGGCATGTGCGGTGCAGGGGCAGATAACGCAATTGGTTAGGATCCGGTAGGCGTCCAATATATTGTCCGGTTGACCGATTTGCAGCTGGATCAGGCCAAGATGCTGCAGCTCTTCCAGTGCGGCGCCGGTACCGGCCTCTGTTACCTGGTATTGCCCGGCAAGCCAGGCGTCCGCTGCAGCGTCCTTCAGATGGAATTTGTCTCCGCAGCGGTATACGACCACGGAACCGTCCCGCCTTCTTTTGATGAATTGCCCTTTGGATATATATTTCATGTTGTCACCTTCAATCTGGTTTTACTTAATTACACCGGTGACAGCGGAAATTTGCAACAGAATCGAGAATTGTATTCCTAGCGGGTTATAATAGCTGCATTGCCAGGATGGCAAGGCCAATGATCACCAGCGCTCCGGCGCCTACCCAGGCGATCTGTTTGATCAGTTTTCGGTCGGCGCCTTTCTGTTCACGGTCATGATCCGGAGGCAAAACGTCATTGTAATACCCGGCATACCCGGCATCGGGATCCGCCGGAGGGGCCGGTTCGGATTCAGGCCCTGAAGGCAAGGGGTCAAGCTGACGGCGGGGCTTGCGCCGCTTGAGTTCCGGAGGCTTCTTTGCTTTTCCTTGCGTAGTCGTGGCGGCATCTGCCGCAGCCGGCGTGGTTTGTGTTTGCTGGGATTGGCTTTCCGGGATGTTTTTCCCGCATCCCATGCAAAATGCGGCGTCATCAATACACGATGCGCCGCAATAGGGACAATATTTCATATTTGACACTCCTTTGCATGATAAAATAAAAAAACCATGCTCAAGGCATAAGTGTGAACAATAGTATTATAGCAGTACAGGATTTGCATGTCATCGGCGCAGTTGTGCAGGATTTCTGCAAGCTTTTTGCATGTGTTTTGCAGAAAAAAAGCAGCTACGAAACCGCAGCTGCTTTTGTGTAGGTTATATATGGGTGAAAGGGTTGTCGGCCTGTTGAACGGTCTCCTGGCCTGTCGGGGTGGATTGGCCCGCTTGCCGGCTCTGGTCAATTTTATCAGGTTGTGGGAGAATAGGGAGTCCTGCATTCATGTATTGGAGATTGTAAAATGCCTGGATGTGCATCTGCGTAACCAAGGCAATATGGTTCATACTCTCCCAGGAAAGTCCGACAAATACGGAATTCTCAGGCTTGCTGCCAAACCGTGGGACGATCAGTCCCTTAGCGTCCGTTTCACCCGGGCCACTTTGCGCAATAAAAGCATAATCCACCTTATCGCCGGCGCAGAGCTTGGCCACGCGGGACAGGCTCATACCGTCCTTGCGCGATCTGCCGTATCTGGCCAGGTCGTCGGCCGACGTACCGCCCATCGATGAGTACAGGGGCTTATTCAGTTTATCACTGTCGGTTCTGAGCTTTTGCATATCACGGTGGATGGATCCGCTCAGGATCCGCCTGCAAAACTCCAAAAATTCTGGGATGTCAATGTAGATATTGACCTTCTGGGTGTACCGGCTGCCTTTTTGCAGGGAGACATCGTACTTCGCAAAGAAGAGGTGGATCTTGCCAACTGCAAAATAGTCGTTCTGCACCTCCAGGAAACATTTATTGGCGTCTTTGCGGATTATCTGGCTGGAGTTCAATTCATTCGGTTCCAGCATGGTCTTCACCGCCTTCCTTCAGTTCCCTCACAAGGTCAGTCAACTGCCTCATATTACGCTCAAACTGCGGCTTAAAATCCTCTTCCATATCATAATGGATGTACAGAGCAGGGAAAAGCGTATAGAGCAATAGAACCGTATCAACCGTGATGTCGTCACCGTGTTTTGCGATGGCCTTTGACAGCGTATCGTTCAGCTGGTGCCACTCCTCAGCGGAGCCGCAGTCCATAGGGGCACCACAGCGGCAGATCCAGTCACGGACCGTTACCGGATCCGCGTTCTCATCCTGTTCTTCATCAGAGAGAAGGAATCCTACACAGCTGTTTTCCTGGTCATATACACGCTCCAGAGGGGACATTTTACA
>Ga0153928_1000065_pt1 | contig 53925 bp, 49 predicted proteins | sample TSNJ012MetaG_FD_106656 | JGI IMG/M metagenome (GOLD analysis project Ga0153928, IMG submission 106656) | Attine ant fungus gardens microbial communities from New Jersey, USA - TSNJ012 MetaG | ecosystem: Host-associated > Fungi > Mycelium > Unclassified | place: USA: New Jersey, Wharton State...
GGCTAAGCCTGTTCCCAAGCCTGTATCACCATGCCAAGCCGGTTCATGAAGTCAAGATTTTAATAGTCTATGAAGAGGATTTCAAAAACAGTAACTATAGCGGCTAGTATTCGCCGCTAAAAGTACCGTGCCGTCAAGAATTGGACACCTCAGACCGTGGGTTTTCGTTGGAACAAGCACCAGAAGACTGGTGCTTATGTTAAAAAATTTTTGGGACATTTTCAAAAATGGTTGACACTACATTTTTCATTTTTTTCAATCCCTACATCTCAACCGCTCCGAACCCCAAATCATCCAGAATCTCAACCGCTTTTTTCGCACAGTTTTCACACCCTTCAACAGTAACCGTTTTGTCGCCCAGATTCACCTTATGCTCCAGTTTCGCTTCACTCAAAGCCGCAGTAATCCGGGATACACAATGGTCACACATCATCTCTTCACATTTAAATACCGTCATCTTAAAATCTCCTTCTCTTCTTCATTTTCTTTTATTTCATCAGCTTCTGAATAATTCCGCACAATTCATCAACCGCATCCGGCTGATCTGATTTAATATCTTCCACCACACAGGATTTGATATGGTTGGAAAGCAGGACTTTGTTAAAACTATTCAGGGCGGCCTGCACCGCCGACACCTGGGTCAGAATATCAACACAATAGCGCTCCTCTTCCACCATACTTTTAATTCCCCGGACCTGCCCCTCAATCCGGTTCAGGCGGTTCAATAAATCCCGTTCTTCGGTTTGTTCCCGTACCTTGTGGCGGCAGCCATCTTTTTCTGTTTCCATAAATATACCCCCTCCCCGTTTCTTAAATATTTTCTTATAATTTCACCGTCCGCAGCCGCAATGCATTGCTGACCACACAAACCGAGCTAAGTGACATCGCAAAACCACCAATCATCGGACTTAACAACGGCCCGCCAAACAGGTATAAAATGCCTGCCGCCACCGGTATTCCCAGAATATTATAGAAAAATGCCCAAAACAAATTCTGCTTAATATTGCGGATCGTCGCCCGGCTTAACCGAATCGCCCGGTACACATCCATCAAATCCGATTTCATCAGAACCACATCTCCGGACTCCAGGGCAATATCACTGCCCGAACCAATGGCGCAGCCCACATCCGCCTGCACCAGCGCCGGTGCATCATTGATTCCGTCACCAACCATCATAACCGTTTTTCCATTCTTTTGCAAGTCAGCCACTGCTCCCGCCTTGTCTTCCGGCATTACCTGCGCGATCACATGGTCAATATGTGCCTGGGCGCCGATATAATCAGCAGTCTGTTGATTATCGCCAGTCAGCATATAAACTTCAATCCCCATCTGCTTGATCTTTTCAATGGCCGTGATACTGGTTTCTTTGATCGTATCAGCAACACAAATGATTCCCGTCAGCTGCCGCTCCACTACCAGGTACATAGGGGTCTTGCCCTGCATCGCCAATTGTTCAGCCCGGGCACTTACTTCCGGTGTTAATGTTACCTGCAGCTGATTCAACAACCGGAAATTCCCAATACCGGTTTCCCTGCCCCGGTATGTGGCCAGGATTCCGGCCCCGGTCAGGCTTTCGAACTGTTCCGGCCTGATCAAAGCCAGGCCTTCCTGGTGCGCCGCTTCCACAATCGCCTGCCCCAACGGATGCTCCGACATCTGCTCACAGCTTGCTGCAATGGTCAGAATATCCTCCCGCCCATAAGCAGAATCCAGCACCATAATATCCGTCACTTTCGGCTTTCCCTCAGTAATCGTACCGGTTTTATCCAGTACTACCGCATTTACCTTATGACAGATTTCCAAAGCTTCCCCGCTTTTCAGCAGAATTCCATGACTGGCTCCAACACCGGTTCCCACCATAATTGCGGTGGGCGTCGCCAGGCCCAGGGCACAAGGACAGGCAATCACCAAGATGGATACGAAGATGGTCAGAACAAAGGCCAGATCCTTCCCCCCCACCAGCCACCAAAGCAGAGCTGCCATAACCGCAATCACAATAACGGTTGGCACAAATACAGCCGCCACCCGGTCAGCCAGCTTGGAAATCGGCGCCTTCTTCCCCTGGGCCTCCTCGATCATCCGGATAATCTTGGAAAGGGTCGTATCTTCCCCAGTATGGGTAACCTGCACTTCCATCGCTCCGTTAAAATTCATACTGCCGCCAATAACCGAATCGCCCGCATGTTTCTCCACCGGGATGCTTTCACCGGTTAACATTGATTCATCGATACTGCTGGCCCCCTGCACAATGATCCCGTCCAGCGGAATCCGGCTGCCCGGCTTAATGATAATGTGCTGCCCGCTTTGAACCTGTGCCGTCGCTATCTCCCGTTCAACCCCTTCTTCTAACAAAATAGCAGTATCCGGAGCCAGTTCCATCAGTTTTCGAATTGCCTCAGAGGTTTTTCCTTTGCTGCGGCTTTCCATATATTTTCCCAGCATCACCAGGGTTACTACCACCGCTGCCGATTCATAATAAAGCTGATGTGCATGCATGTGGTTCGCCGGAATGGTGGCTGTCATCACTAAGCTATAGAGGAATGCGCTTCCCGTACCAATCGCCACCAGCGAATCCATGTTGGGATTCCCTTTAAACAGGGCTTTAAAACCAACCAGGTAAAACTTCCGGCCGCAGATCAATACCGGAACGGTAAGAATCAACTGTGCCAACGCAAAGTTCAGTGGATGAGTATACATACTTAAGAATTCCGGCAGCGGCAATTCAAAAGGCAGCATATGCCCCATCGAAATATAAAGCAGCGGCACAGCAAAGCAAATGGCACAGAGCAGTTGCTTAAAGGCGGTATCCAACTGTTCCTCCTGCTGTTCAAACAGCTCCATATCCTGTGCCTGCAGGCTGATATCCTGGCGCTGCGGCAAGGCACCAAACCCGGCCTTTTCTACCTTCTGCATAATCATCGCCGGATCAACCAGGGTTTCATCATACATAATCGTCATCTTGGCCGTAGTCAGGTTGACATTGCTCTCCTGTACTCCTGCCAATTTCCTGGTCACCCGCTCGACGGCGCTGGAGCAGGCGGCACAGGACATGCCGGTTATATTGTAAACTTCTGTCTTCATTAGTTCACATCCTTTCAATATACCCCTATAGGGTATATTCATTATATAAAAAAATTCAGAAAAAGTCAATATCCTTTTCTTGTGCTATTTCAAAATGATTGATTATTTTTTATGCAGATATTATAATAGGGATATCACTATGTTATGACAAGCAAACAGGAGGAAATGAATGAATACTCAAATTGACAGAGAACTACCGTTACCATTATATTATCAGCTGAAACAGATTATTATTGATTCAATTAATGAAGGGCTTTACAAGGAAGACGAAATGATTCCAACTGAATATGAATTGATGGAGAAATACCAGCTCTCCAGAACCACAGTACGGCAGGCTATTAACGATCTGGTCACCGAGAAATATTTGTACCGGAAAAAGGGAATTGGCACGTTTGCCACCAGTCCCCGGGGTGTGGAATTAATTAATCAGGGATTATATAAAGTTGATTCGATGATTAAAAAAGCGGGTTTTAAAAATTCGGTTAAGTTTTTAGGCGTTCACGAAGGGAAAGCAACTGCGGAAGTAAGTGCGATGCTGGAAGTGCCGCTGGAAACCCCTGTCTATTTTATGAACCGGATCCGTTATGCAGACGACACAGCCATCTCCTCTTCGCGAAGCTATATCAGGAAAGATATGATCCATGACTTTTTAGAAGAGGCTGCCGAAGCCGCTTTGGCCTTTCACAAATATCTGGACAAGAAAGGATTCCCCGTAGAAATTATCGTAGAGACATTGGAGCCTTGCGTTTTGGATAGTAAAACAGCTAAGCTTTTATCGTTGCCGCCTAAAAAGTTGGCCATGATCGTGAAAGATATTGGTTACCTAAAAGACCACACACCGGTGGAATATTCAGTTTCTATCTGTGATACAACGTTGTTAAAGTATACACTGACAGCCAAAAGAGAACCCACGAATCCTCTTTCCTTTAAGCGGCGCAGTGAATGAAATAGTTCTTGACATTATCTTTATTAAATACTATACTATTCTTATGATGTAGGGATGTAGTGACAACACGATGACGCTAGGAGGTGATTTTCTGACATAATTAAATGTAGAAAGGGGGATTATAAAAGACGAATTGCAAGTTTAATCACAGAGGAGGAATCAAATGACGGCCTTTTTATTATTGACTCATGGAGCGTATGCAACTGGGATCATCAGCGGCGCAGAGATGGTGGTTGGCTCCCTGCAAGATACATACCACCTGTCATTAACAGAAGAAGGAATCGATTCCTTCCGGGAGCTTTTGTATGAGACACTGGAAAGAATCCAGAAGGAATATCAGGAAATTATTATTCTGACTGATATCGCAAATGCAACACCATATAATGAAGCATATCGCTATGTCTTGTCGGAAGGTAAGAAAAACACACATTTAGTCGCTGGTATTAATCTGCCAATCTTTATTGAAATGTATTTATCTATAACTGGCAGTGAAACTCCGGAGACTAAAAAGTGTCTGTCTGATGCTATTTGGTATGGAAAAGAAGCAATTGAACTAGTAGACTTTAACGTATAGCAGTGCCTGGATTGATACTGCAGAATATACAGGAGGGAGTTTATATGTCATTATCACTCGTAAGGGTTGATGATCGTTTGATTCACGGGCAAGTTGTACTCATGTGGTCAAAAGTAAGGCAGGGAGATGCTATTATCTTATTGGTAGATGATGCTGCTGCCAGTGATCCGTTTAATAAAATGGTTCTTGAGAAGGCTGGGAATGCAATCGGGAAAAAGGTTTATGTTTTTGATGTGAATACTGGTGTTGAGAAGATTCCCAAAGCAGTGGCAGGAATTAAAAAGTATTATATAATTGCTAAGAATATTTCACTTTTATATGAGCTAAGCAGACAAGGCGTTGATTTTGGGAATGAAATTATTTTTGGTACAGCCAGTAAAAAGCCGGAGACAAGACGGGTAGCCAATAATATTTATATTTCAAAAAAAGGAGAAGAGGCTTGTGACTATCTGACACAGAAGAACATATCAATTATCTTCAAATTGCAGCCGGATGAACCGGGAATTACCTGGCCGGCGGCAAAGGAGATTCTTAATAAGGAGGGGTAAGTAATGGAAATCACTTTATTTCAGGCATTTTTAATCGGGGTATTCTGCTGGTTAGCCAGTCTTGAAAATTGTCAGCCATTCGGGATTTTGTTTTCAAGTACTTTGGCGAAGCCGCTGGTTGGTGGCGCTATCGTTGGATTGATTCTGGGTGATGTGAAAACCGGGGTTATTATTGGTGCGGCAGTCCAGGCAATGTATTTGGGCAATGTATTAATTGGTGGTGTGGCAACCGCAGATATGACCTTTGTGGCCTACCCTTCCATCGCCCTGGCAATGCTGGCCGGAGCAGATGCGGAAGTGGCAATTACGCTGGCTGCCACAATCGGTGTGCTGGGAGCAGCATTATTTACCGCCTATGAAGTCCTTTGCTCTGTTTTCTACCAGGCTGGTGATAAGGCGATTGCTGACCGGAACTACAAAAGAATGTGGTTAATTTATACGGTCTTTCCGCCGATTCTAAGTTTTGCTATCCGTTTTACAATTACTTTTGTTATTGTTTTACTGGGAAGCAACTATGCGTCCGGTCTGCTGGCGGCAATTCCGGATATGGTTCTCCGTATTATGGGAGTATTAGGCGGTATTCTGCCAGCAGTAGGTATCTCGATTCTTCTTACCTATAGTATGAAAGATTTTAAGTTTATTGTGTTTTTCTTTATCGGGATCCTGTGCGTTACGTTTATGGGCTTTAACATGGTGGCGACGGCGGTTGCCGGCAGTTGTCTGGCAGTTATGTATTACATGTTTACTTATCATAAAGGCCAGGAAATTCAAGATGATGGCGAGGAGGAATTACTATGAGCAGTGAAAACGGATCGACTGAAAAATCTTTGACAAAACCAGAGCTGCGTAAAATATGGTGGTATTGGTTTAAGTATTGTTTGTGTGTATTTGGCTATGAACGGCTGCAGGCTCCGGGATTTACATTAGCAATGACACCTGTTTTTGATAAGTACTATAGTAATAATGAAGACGAGATGCAGGCAGCACTTCAGCGTCATACCGTTTTCTTTAACACAAATATTCCTTTTGGAGCAGTTATTGTTGGTATTGTTGCTTCATTGGAAGAAGCCCGGGCTAAGGGGGCTGACGTATCTGATGAGTTCATTAATAATATTAAGGTCGGGCTGATGGGACCACTGGCCGGTATTGGAGATGCCATTACCCAGGCAACAGTGCCTCCGATTCTGCTAAGTATCGGCATCGGTCTGGCAGCAGGTGGAAATCCCTTAGGCGCTGTCTTCTTTGTTCTTGCTTACACAGTGTTCAATGTGGTTGTATCTTATACCGTACTCATGCAGGGGTATCATATGGGAACAAATGCAGTATCATTTTTCCTGGGCGAAAAGATGGCAAAGATTCAGGAAGCAATGTCAGTGCTTGGTCTTACGGTTGTCGGAGCGATTACCGCCAGCTATATTAAATGTACCTTGAAGCTGGAATATGTCAGTGAATTTAGTACCGTCAATTTCCAGGGGGTTCTGGATGGTATTTTCCCTAAGATGATTCCAATCGCTCTCACTCTGTTGGGCTTCTATCTTCTTAAATTCAAGAAATTCACAGCTGTTAAATTGATCGGAATATATATAGTGATCGCAGTTGTCGGTGGATTGTTCGGTATAATCTAAGTAGAATGGAGCACTCAACATGAATGGATATTTGTTTTTAAAGCCTGGATTTGCTGCCGCAATATGGGGAAATGGAACTGTTTTAGAAAAGTATCATCTGGAGCGTGAACTGCCTGCTGATATGGATGCAGATACAGTATGTGCAATATCATTCTCGGGTTTTCCAGATTCTGCAAATATGATTGCCGGTGGAGACTATCATGATATGACATTGCACCAGGTTTACACGGATTATCCACAGCTCTTTGGAAGCCGTGAGCAGCTTCGCTGGGAGTATCTTCCTGTGTCGATGGGGATTTGCCATGCCTGTGCCGATTTAAGCGTCCAGGTTCATCCGACTGAAGAATATGCTCTGAAAAATCTGGGTTTTCATGGGAAGTCAGAGAGCTGGTATTTCATCGAAACCAGGGAAAATGGAGATATTGTATTAGGGCACAATGCCAGAACGATGGATGAGCTAAAACAATATATAGCAGCAGGGGACTGGAGCGGATTGCTTAAACGGGCGCCGATTAAGCCGGAGGGTTTCTATAGTATTGAAGCAGGGACGCTGCATGCAATCCAGGAAGGTACTATGTTTATCGAAGTATGTAATCCATCACCTGTAACCTATCGCTTTTATGACTATGACAGGACCGATGAAAATGGTAATAAAAGAGAACTGAATATAGAAAAAGCTCTGGATAACGTGCTTATTCCATTTGAACCCATTGCGGAAGCGACAAGAATTGCGCACTATGGGGAAGTGGAATGTATCACTTATACGGAGAATCATAATTTCTCGGTGTTTCGATATCAGGTAAAATGTGGATATGGAAAGGTAACAATGCCAAAACCGTACTTAATGTGCTTTGTAATCCGAGGAACCGGCTCAATTGATAAAATAGAACTAAAAGCTGGTGATGGTTTTATTATTTCAACGCAGATCAAAGAATTTGAGCTGAATGGTGATTTAACAATACTGGCATGTCATGGATAAGGGATGGGCTTATCTATAGTTATGCATGTTTTTCCGCCACAAGACATCGTGACAACACAACATCGGGATATCTGGAAAAGAGGAATGAATAAATATGTATGGAGTTGAAAGGGAAATAAATTTTGATTTGAGTCCGGTAAAAGAAATCGCCGGAACAGAGGCTTACACTGGCTGCGATGCAATTGTTAACATAATAGCCGGGCAGATCAAAGCGAGAAGAGATCCGAAAACAGTGCTTGTTTTTGATTATTATCATGGGGTGAATGAGAATAAAATACTGAATGGGATCATTCGGAAGCTGCAGCCGGATCATCTGATTGATTCAAATGATTTCAAGTATCCGGAAGAGATTATTCAGGAGAAGTTTGGACATTTCATTACCGATGACAGGATCTTCGGAGTATTTAGCTGGGGCACCATTGCGGAGTATTTCGATCAGGATAAGATCAGGGCCATCCAGGAAAAAATCGAGAATGCGACAGGTTTGGTTGTGGTCTATGGTGTGGCGGCAAGCGTTGTTATGCAAGGGGATATTACGGTTAGCTGCAATATCTCTTTGCAGGAAATAAAGAATCGCTATGCCAAAGGAATGGATAACTGGGGGGCAGGTAATTATGATGATGACCCACTGTCCAAGGAGAAACGGGCACTGTTTTTAGAATTCCGGATGCAGAATCTGCACAAACGTACAGTTCTCAAAACAATGGATTTTATGATTGACTGTAACCGGGATGAGGATTTTGTCATGATCAGCAGAATGGTTTTTGACAAAGCAGTGACGACATTCGCCAGCAGCCCGTTCAAGTTAGTTCCGATCTTCACCAAAGGCATCTGGGGGGGCAGCTGGTCCCAGGAGGTTCTGGGGGCGGGTAAGGATCTTCCCAATATAGCCTGGGGAATCACGGGACTAATGGATTGGCAGGCCGTGCGAGCAAAATGTGGCGATGCAGTAGTTGAATTTCCGTCTACGGATCTTTATTTTTACAATCCGAAAGATATTCTGGGCCGGAAAATCTTTTACCTTTATGGATATAAATGCCCGATTCATGTTAATTTTCTGGATACCTGGGGCGGCGAGAATCTCAGTCTTCAGGTTCATCCCACGTTGGATTACGCCCATGATGTATTTAATTCCCATTATGGTCATTATGAAAGCTACTATATGCTGGACACGACAGAAGAATCTACCGTATATCTGGGAACGAAAACAGGCGTGAAGCTGGATGAGTTAGCTGCAGCCTTTGAAGCAGCTCAGGAATCAGGGGAATTCGACGATGAGAAATACATTAATCAGTTTCCCATGAAAAAGCATGACCACGTTTTTATTCCCAGCGGTACAATTCATGCCTCTGGCAGGAATACACTGGCTCTGGAAATAGATTTATTCTGTTTTGCCACATTTAAATTATGGGATTGGGGGCGGGTGGACTATGATGGTAAGCCCCGTCCCATCAATATCAGACATGGCAAACATGTCATACAGGAAGAATTCCAGACCGAATTCATTAAGGATAACATGATTTCAAAACAACAGGAAATTATGCGGGGTGATGGCTGGCGAAAGGAACGTTCAGGAACCATGCCATACGAAGCACCGATGGAGGTTATGCGCTATTGGCTGACGAAATCAGTCCACCTGGAGACTGACGGTGGTATTGTCATCCTTGTGTTGGTCGAAGGGGAGGAGGCCATAGTGGAAAGCCCTGTGTATGACTTCGAACCAGTCATCCTGCATTATGCTGAAGCCATGTTCGTACCGGCACGGGTCGGACAATATACGATCCAGCCTTATGGAAAGTCAAAAGGAAAAGAAATAGCAATACTTGAGTGTTTTAATAAAATAGGATAAGCTTTGGCGCTTTTGGCGGACCATACATTTTTTTTAACTGTGGGCCGCCAAATTATCTGCATGGCTATACTAAAAATCGAACAACGACAACTGATTTGATTCCGGCAGATCGCCCAGCAAGCCCATATCCCCCATCAAATCACATAAGGTTTTACTTACTTTCGTCCGGTTGCGGAAATCCTCTCTTGATAAGAACGGACCGTCCTTAGCCGCTTCTACAACTCCTTCCGCCGCCTTTTCACCCATGCCGTCAATACTGCTTAAAGACGGCATCAATTTACCGTCGATAATCTGGAAATGATATGCTTTGGCCTGATAGATATCCAGCGGCCGGAATTCAAAACCACGGGCATACATTTCCTGAACAATCCGCATATCACGCAAAGTGTCCTGCTCTTTCTTCGACAGAGTATCCAACCGCTTTCGGTAATCCGCCAAAAAGAATTCCAGTTTATCCCGCCCCTGGCACATCAGCTCATAGGAAAAACCGCTGGCCCGGATACTGAAAAACGAAGCATAGTAGGCCAGGGGATAAAACACCTTGCAATATGCCACCCGCCACGCCATCATAACATAAGCCGCCGCATGGGCTTTGGGGAACATGTACTTGATCTTCAGACAGGAATCAATGTACCAATCCGGCACATCCTGGGCTTTCATCGCCTCGATCCAATCCGGCTTTAACCCCTTTCCTTTTCGCACCGACTCCATAATGGTGAAGGAAAGACTCTCATCTACCCCCATCTGAATCAGATACACCATGATGTCATCACGACAGCAGATGGCGGTCTGAATCGTTGCCTGCCCGCTTAAAATCAAATCTTTGGCATTGCCCAGCCACACATCGGTACCATGGGCCAGACCGGCAATGCGGACCAGATCCGAAAAGTATTTCGGCTTGGCATCAATCAACATCTGCATTGCAAAGTCGGTGCCAAATTCCGGTATGCCCAAAGCCCCCAACTGACAGCCGCCGATATCCGCCGGCGCAATTCCCAGGGCCTTGGTGCTCTGAAACAAGGTCATGACTTCCTGACTGTCCAGGGGGATATCCTTAACCGGATCCAGTCCGGTCAGATCCTGCAGCATACGAATCATGGTCGGATCATCGTGTCCCAGAATATCCAGCTTCAGCAGGTTATGATCAATGGAATGGTAATCAAAATGGGTGGTAACGGTTTTGGTCGTCATATCGTTGGCCGGACGCTGCACCGGGGTAAAGGAATAGATCTCTTCGCCAATCGGCAATACGACGATCCCGCCCGGATGCTGGCCGGTCGTCCGCCGCACGCCGACACATCCCTGGACAATCCGCTCGATCTCACAGTTTCGTTTATGTACGCTCCGCTCTTCATAATATTTCTTAACAAAACCAAACGCCGTCTTATCTGCCAGCGTACCAATCGTTCCGGCCCGGTAGGTCTGCCCTTTGCCAAAGATTACTTCCGTATAATCATGGGCCTTACTTTGATATTCACCGGAAAAGTTAAGGTCAATATCCGGCTCCTTGTCGCCCTTAAAGCCCAAAAACGTCTCAAACGGAATATCAAATCCATCTTTATAAAGGGGTTCGCCACACACCGGACAAGCCCGGTCCGGCATATCACAGCCAGCCATACCGGAGAACTTCTTTACCTCCTCCGAAGTAAAATCACTGTAATGGCATTTACCGCAATAATAATGCGGGCTAAGTGGATTAACCTCCGTAATTCCCGACATGGTTGCAACAAAAGATGAGCCGACCGAACCACGGGAACCCACCAGATAACCGTCTTCATTGGACTTCCATACCAGTTTCTGGGAAATGATGTACATTACGGCAAAACCATTGGAGATAATCGAATTTAACTCACGCTCCAACCGCTCCACAACAATCTCCGGCAGGTTTTCGCCATACATTTCATGGGCCTTATCGTAACAGATTTTACGCAGGTTTTCATCAGAAGCTTCAATTACCGGCGGACATTTATCCGGCCGTACCGGCGAAATCTTTTCGCACATATCGGCAATCATCCGGGTATTGGTTATTACCACTTCCTCCGCCCGGTCTGCGCCCAGGAAATCAAATTCCTTCAGCATTTCCTCGGTGGTCCGCAGATACAGCGGCGCCTGCAGGTCACTGTCGGCAAACCCCTGTCCGGCCATAATGATCCGGCGGTAAACTTCATCCTCCGGGTTCAGGAAATGAACATCACAGGTGGCACAAACCGGTTTTCCCAGCGTATCTCCCAAATCAATGATTCGTTTGGTAATATCTTTTAAATCATCCCAATTCTTCACGGTACTCTTGTCATCCCGCAGCATAAACTCATTGTTGGCCAGCGGTTGGATTTCCAGAAAATCATAAAAACCGGCGATTTTCAGCAAATCCTTCTGCGGCCGGCCGCGTAAGATGGCCTGATATAATTCCCCGGCTTCACAGGCTGAACCAATAATCAGACCTTCCCGGTACTTGCATAAGACACTTTTGGGAATTCGCGGCCGTCTGGCAAAATAGTCAATATGTGACCAGGATACCATACGGTACAGATTCACCCGGCCAATCTCATTCTTCGCCAGGATGATGATATGGTTTGTGGGCAGCTTTTTGATCATATCATTGCTGGTGACACCCATCTCATTCAGCTGATCCAGGGTTTCCACATCCCGGCTGCGAAGCATTTCCACAAACTTAACAAAAATATCCGCCGTCGCACCTGCATCATCCACCGCACGGTGATGGCTCCTTAATGTAACATTTAAAGCTTTCGCCACGGTATCCAGCTTAAAGCGATTGAGGTTGGGCAGCAAATATCGGGCCAGCGCAACCGTATCGACGACAGTCGGGTCAAAGGGCAGGTTTTGCTGCATCGCATTATAAGCAATAAAGCTAACATCAAAAGAGGCATTATGGGCCACCAGCACAGCATCGCCGCAAAACTCCAGGAATTGCGGCAGAATCTGATCAATCATCGGCGAACTAAGCACCATACTGTCATTAATGCCGGTCAACTGCTCGATATCAAAGGGGATTGGCACATCCGGATTGACAAAGGCACTGAACTTGTCCATAATGCTCCCGTTAACCACCTTAACAGCCCCTATTTCAATGATCCGGTTCTTTTCCGGACTAAAACCGGTGGTCTCAAGGTCAAAGACTACATAAGTATCCGACAGCCTCTGATTGCGGGAATTTTCCACCAGATCTTTCATATCATCCACCAGATAACCTTCCACGCCATAGATCACCTTAAAGTCCTCTTCTTTGCCCACGCAGTGGCCGGCATCCGGGAATGCCTGGACGCAACCATGGTCGGTCACGGCCAGAGCCGGCATGCCCCACTGTCTGGCTCGCTTGATCAGATCCTTGACCTCGGAAACTCCGTCCATATCACTCATTTTGGTATGGCAATGCAATTCCACCCGTTTTAGCGGGCTGTTATCCACTCGCTTGCCGGTGAAATCCTCCGCTTTTTTAATGCCTCGCACGGAGCCGATGGTCAGCTCCCCGTCAAACCGGTCAATGGTAGTCAGTCCCCGTAACCGGATAAAATTCCCCGGCTTGACGGCACGGTCCACCTCATCCATGACTTCTTCATTCACAAAGATTTTTACCGTAATGGTATCCGTAAAATCAGTGATATTAAAAATAAACAAATACTTTCCGCTTTTTAATAACCGTCTGTCTTTCGTAAGGATCTTCCCCCGAATGGAGATTTCCCCGACTTCTCCTTCAATCTTGTCGATTTCAATAAAATCATCCTCAAAATCACGGCCATATAATACGTCCGGATTTTCGGATTTTTTTCGGGCACCACCGCCATTGCTCCAGTCACCCTTTTTCCATGGGGTCTTTTTGCCGGTTCCCCGGCTGTTTTCTTTACCGTTTTCATTGCTGTCGGCGGCAGTAACAGCGGCAGCTTCCGTTTTTGCTTTCCCTGCCGGAAAGGCTTCCTGTTGTCGCCGAAGCCTCTCTTTACTGGGAACCGGCGGTACATAGGTAAATTCCACATCCAAAGGCAGACCGCACCGCTCAAAGAAGATTTTTTCCAGAATCCGTTTCAATTCCCCGGCTTTTTCTTTGTTTACCATCGTATCTTCAATCGTCATCCGCAGAACATCCGGTTTGGGAAAGGTGCATTCTGCTTTCCGCAGGATGGTATATTCGATAATACTATAATCCCGCAGTTCTGACAGCAGACTGTCTTTATAAGCTGCCAATAGCTTTTCCTGAGTGTATTGTCCGGACAGCCGGTACTTTTCGATGATTTGAATCCGGATCTGTTTGCCCGGGAATAACTGAGTGCGAATACCGGCTTCCAGCTTTTGAATATCCTGTTTCATAATTAACCGGGGACTGACAATCGTAACCCGAATAGAGCTTCTATCCCGGCTCATGGACACTTTATCCACTTCCACCAGGGCTAAAAGCTCCTGCATCGTATCATCCATATGTAAGCCCGGAAATACGTCTAAAAAACGTTTCATAGCAATTCCAATTCCTCTCTCAAGGCCGCCAGCAATTCCCCCTCCGGCATTTTGCGGATGATCTCGCCTTTGCGGAACAACAGACCTTCGCCGATTCCGCCGGCAATCCCCAGGTCCGCTTCGCGGGCTTCGCCGGGTCCGTTGACTGCGCAGCCCATTACCGCTACTTTTATGTTCAGATGATCAAACCGGGCATCGGTTACCATCGTCTCCACCTGATTTGCCAAAGCAATCAAATCAATACTGGTCCGGCCACAGGTCGGACAGGATACCACTTCGATCCCACCCTTTCGCAGTCCCAGAGTACGTAAAATCAGTTTTGCCGTCTTGATCTCCTCAACCGGCGCACCGGTCAAAGAGACCCGGATCGTATCCCCGATTCCCTGATTTAAAATAATCCCCAGACCAACGGAAGATTTAATGTTCCCGGAGGTAACCGTACCGGATTCCGTAATCCCCACATGAAGGGGATAACAGGTTTTCTTTTTCATCAGCTCATGTGCTGCCACACACATCATGACATCAGAAGATTTAATACTGATCACCAGATTGTCATATCCCATCTGTTCCATCATCGCTGTTTTGGCAAGGGCACTTTCCACAATCCCCTCCGCCGTAACACCGCCGTACTTTTCCAGCAGCGGTTTTTCCAGCGAACCGCTGTTGACACCGATCCGAATCGGAATATGGTGTTCTCTGGCTTTATCCACAACTGCCTGAACCCGCTCCGGCGAACCGATATTGCCCGGATTGATTCTGATTTTGTCAGCCCCCCATTCCATGGCAGCAATCGCCAGCCGATAATCAAAATGAATATCCGCAACTAAAGGAATATGGATTCTTCGTTTGATCGCTTTTAAGCTTTCGGCTGCTTCCATCGTCGGAACAGCCACCCGGATAATGTCACATCCGGCCTGCTCCAACTGCAGAATCTGCGCCACGGTCGCCTCCACATCCTCGGTTTTGGTATTACACATGGACTGGATCAGAATCGGATTCCCGCCGCCGATCACCCGGTTCCCAACCGGAACTTCTTTTGTCTTCATCCGTGCTTCCATCGGATTCACCTCCACTACAGCAACCTGCGAACATCGATAAATAAAATCATTACCATCAGTGCCATCAGCACCATCATACCGGCCATATGGACCATCCCTTCCTTTTCCGGATCAATCGGTTTGCCGCGCACCAGCTCCAGAATCAAAAAGACCAGACGGCCGCCATCCAGCGCCGGAATCGGCAATAAATTCATGATCCCCAGACTGGAACTTAAAAGTAAAATCCAAAAAGACACAAAATAGAGAACGACCTGCGGACCTTGTTCTCTTCCGCTTTCCATCGTCTCACCAACCATCGATACAATTCCAAGCGGACCAGCGACTGCCTCATCTACCGGAAGCTGCTTCTGTACCAGCATTCGCAAAGTGACGAAGGTGCTTGATATGCAGTACTTTACCTCATATGCACTGCATCTGACCCATTCCCCTGCCGATGAAATCGGCTGACTCGGTATAAATTCAATTCCGATCATATAAGACTGTCGTTCCTCTACATAGATCGGAGTTATCGTTGTTGTTTCCTGAGTCTGGCTGCCGCCTTTATCACGAAGGTAAGAAACCGTCACTGTTTTACCCGGATGCGAAGAAAAATAAAGGGACATATCACGACTGGAAAAAATCTTTTGATTATTAATCGCCACAATCTGGTCACCGGGTTCCAGACCGGCCTCGGCTGCCGGAAAATTATCCATTAAATTACCGATCACCGGAGAATCGTGTCCCTGCATAGAGACAAAAATAAAAGCAAACAAAAACGCCAGAATCATATTAAAGATCGGACCGGCCGCAATCACGGAAATCCTGGCCCAAACCGGTTTATTATTAAATGCCTTCGGATCAGCCTGCTGCTCGTCTTCGCCAACCATCATACAAGAACCGCCAAAAGGCAGAATCTTAAGGGAATAACGGGTTTCTCCCCGCACAACACTGCATAATCGCGGCCCCATACCGATGGAAAATTCCACCACACCGATCCCATTTAGTTTCGCAAATAAAAAATGTCCAAGTTCATGTACAAAAACAATAAAACCAAATAATAAAATTGCAATCATAATATCGATAAAATTCAGCACTGCCACCTGCTTTCTATATATTCATATGTCTCCTGCTCAACCGCCAGAATCTGTGTCACATCAGGAGCTTCTACCACCTTGTGATGGTCCATTGCCTGTTCAATCATTTGAATGATGGTCAGATAGGGGATTTTCCGCTGTAAGAACTTTCCGACCGCATACTCATTGGCCGCATTATAAACCGTCGGCAGGGAGCCGCCCTGTCGGCCCGCCCGATATGCCAGCTTTAAGCCACGAAAGGTCTCCATATCCGGTGCCTCAAATGTTAGCTTACCCAATTTCACAAAATCAAGACGCTCTCCCTGCAGAAATCTACGTTCCGGATAATAAAGCGCGTACTGAATCGGCAATTTCATATCCGGTGTCCCCAGTTGGGCGATCACGGCTCCATCTTCAAACTCAACCATGGAATGAATCACACTTTGGGGCTGAACCACTACCTGGATCTGCTCCATGCTGACCCCGAAGAGCCATCTGGCTTCTATTACTTCCAGACCTTTATTTACCATCGTTGAAGAATCAATGGTAATCTTCCGGCCCATCGCCCAGTTGGGATGCTTCAGTGCATCTTCCAGCTGAACCTGTGCCAGCTGCCTGACAGAAAAACCGCGGAACGGCCCGCCGGAAGCGGTCAGCAGAATGTTATGTACTGCTTTTGTATCTTCTCCGTTCAGGCTTTGAAAAATCGCGCTGTGTTCACTGTCGACCGGCAGGACTCTGACCCCCTTTTTCCGGGCCAGCGGCATAATGATATGACCGGCTGTCACCAGCGTTTCTTTATTGGCCAGGGCAATATCCTTACCACATTCCATCGCCGCGATCGTGGGACGGAGTCCGATCATGCCGACAATGGCGGTCACCACCATCCGGGCTGACGGCTCAGTTGCTACTTCCAGCAATCCATCCATACCACTGACTACTTTTACCGGCAAATCCGCAACGGACTGTTTCAGCTCCCGGGCCATTGCATCTTTCCAGACACAAACCACCTTCGGGCGGAATTTACGAATTTGTTTCTCTAATAAGGCAATATTGCTTCCCGCCGCCAGGCCGGTTACCTGCAGATCCTGCTGCTGTTCCACAACCTCCAGCGTCTGTGTGCCGATGGAGCCGGTAGAACCCAGAACAACAATATTTTTCATAGTCACACAGCTCCTGTTATCTCAAAAATATGACGGCAAAATAAATGGCCGGCGCAGTAAACAGCATACTGTCAAAGCGGTCCAGAATTCCGCCGTGGCCAGGAATCAAATGGCCATAATCTTTTACATTATGGTTCCTTTTAATCGCCGAAGCCGCCAGGTCACCAATCTGTGAAATCACCGCGGCAATCGCACAGGCCAGCAGACAGGCAATCTGCGGATTGCTCACCTCCTCCATCTGGCAGCCAAAGATACCGGCATAGACAAAGCCCAGGATAGCCGCGCCGGCAACACCGCCGACGGCCCCTTCCACCGATTTCTTCGGGCTTAAGACCGGTGCCAGTTTATGCCGGCCAAACAGCATTCCGACACAATATGCAAAGGTATCGCAGCCCCAGGAGCTTATGAATATCAGCCAGACCAGATATTTCCCATCCGTCATCATCCGTACCTGATACAGATAAGAAAACATGATGGCCACATAAAAGACACCGAAGAAGGCCACTGTCACTTCCTCTGTCTTATACTTGGGAAAAGTCATTACATAAAGGGTCATTAATACCATCAATGCCGCAATCGCCATAAATGTTACATAATGTTCGTCATTTATCCACAACATTGCATAATAAGATATTGCGGTCAGGTATCCGACGATACCAAGAAGTTTTTTCTCGATGTCCATCACTCGGTAAAGTTCATATAAGCCGATCAAAGAAATTACTGCGCTGGTAACAAACAAAACAATACCGCCGCTGCTAACCACAAACATAGCAAGCAGCACCAGAACAATGCCACTAATTAACCGCTTGGTAAACATATCGGTGTCCTCCCTGTTTACTTTGTTTATTTTACCCCGCCAAATCTGCGATCTCGTTTATTATAGATCATAATTGCTTTTTTTAGCTCTTCCTCGTCAAAATCAGGCCACAGACAATCGGTGACATACATTTCCGAATAAGCCAGCTGCCACAATAAATAATTGGACAGGCGCAGTTCGCCGCTGGTGCGGATCAGCAAATCCGGATCCGGCATTCCGGCAGTATCCAGATAAGAAGTAACCGTTGCCTCGGTAATATCAGCCGCCGCCAATGTTCCGGCCGCACAGTCCGCCGCCATCCTTCTGGCCGCCCGGGTGATTTCATCCCGGCCGCCATAATTGACGGCAATGACAAAGGTCAGACCGGTATTCTCCCGGGTTTCTGTTTCCAGACGATGAATGCCCTCGATAATATCCTGGTCAAACCGGGTCCTGTCTCCAATCATCCGAACCCGTACATTATTAGCGGCAGCAATCTTTAGCAGACGCACCATATAATAACGAAACAACTGCATCAAGGCTCCTACTTCATCGGCGGAACGCTTCCAGTTTTCAGTAGAGAATCCATAAACAGTCAGATATTTGATGCCCATCCGAACCGCTGTCTCAACCGTTTTTTCCACCGTAATGCAGCCCTCTTTATGTCCTACGGTACGAGGCAGGCCGCGCTTTTTGGCCCATCTGCCGTTGCCGTCCAGAATCACCGCCACATGCCGGGGGATGATCATTCCATCCAAACTCTGATTCATTATAGCCTCCTCCTTGTAACGTAACAATAGGACAGGAATATCGCCTGTCCCACCATCACATTCCCGTAATTTTATACCGTCATGATTTCTTTGGTTTTGTCTTCGATGGCCGCATCAACCTTCTCGATCATCTTATCCGTAACCTTCTGCATCTTGTCTTCACCCTGCTTTAAATCGTCTTCGGAAATCTCATTCGCTTTTTCCATCTTCTTAAGGGCATCGTTGCCATCACGGCGAATGTTGCGAACTGCGACTTTCGCATTCTCACCTTTTTTCTTGACATCCTTAGCCAGTTCTTTACGACGCTCTTCCGTCAGTTCCGGAAAAACCAGGCGAATACAATTGCCGTCATTGGTCGGATTGATTCCCAGGTCTGAGGTCAGAATCGCTCTCTCAATTGCCTTTAGCAGATTCCGCTCCCATGGCTGAATGACGATCATCCGTGCTTCCGGTATCGAAATATTGCCCACCTGCTGAATCGGTGTGGGCGTGCCGTAATAATCAACTCTGATTTTATCCAGAACATGAGGGTTGGCCCGGCCGGCCCGAATGGAGCCATACTCACTCAACAGTGAGTCCAGTGATTTGTTCATCCTATCTTCGCATCCTTTGATTATATCCTGCATACTGTCCTCCAAATTCTTCCCCACAATTCCCTGTTGGGGGATTTTCTTTATTTTTTGCTTTTTGCTATACCGTTACCATGGTGCCGTTGATTTTTCCCTGCATCGCATGGGCAATACTGTCTTTTCCATTCAGATCAAACACTGCCATCGGCATCTTATGTTCCATACACATAATGGACGCCGTCAGGTCCACTACCGCCAACTTCCTGTCGATTACTTCCTGAATGCTGATCGTTTCATACTTTTTTGCATCAGGATTTATGGCTGGATCGCTGTCGTAAACGCCATCGACAGACTTGGCCAGCAGAATGCAGTCCGCATCCATCTCCACCGCCCGCAGGGCAATTCCGGTATCGGTCGAAAAGTACGGATGTCCGGTACCACCGGCGAAAAAAACCACCGTGCCTCTGGCAAAATATTTATCAGCCCGGTCCTTGGAGAACAGCTTTGTCATCGAACCACATGTAAAAGGGGTCAGAATCTGCGTCTGCATCCCGGCATTCCGGAAAATCTCCGAAACATAAATACAGTTCATCACCGTCGCCAGCATCCCGATCTGATCTGCTTTCGTCCGGTCAATCGCTTCACTGGTCCGGCCCCGCCAAAAATTCCCGCCGCCAATCACAACTCCCACCTGAACACCGGCTTCCACGGACAGCTTCACCTGCCTGGCTACTTCTTTTACCGTATCCTCATCAAAACCGCTTTTTTTCGGCCCGGCAAGTGCTTCACCGCTTAACTTTAGAAATACTCGCTCCATTTGCATGAACATTATTCTCCTGTAATTTCCATTATGCATTGCTCTTTCGTTATCATACCACAACTTGTAGAATTTGAAAAGAGAAAGTGCGGAATCAATCCACGAAAATATGGCACCATTCTAAAGTTCAGAAGGATGCCATAGCTGTTGACGGTTATGTTTATCGCTGGCTGCGCCCCATTTCCAGGCCTTTTTCAAAGGCCGTTTTATTTAAGGGAAGCAGCTTGGGTTTGGACCCCAGTTTATGTTCAATGGTATCCCACACTACCGCGGGGGGGACCACTTCGCTGTAGCCAATATATACGCCCAGCATGATTACGTTTAAAACTTTGGCATTGCCAAGCTCCAGGGCCAGCTCGGTTACCGGTGCTTTCACCAGCTTAATGTCGTTCCTGCCGATCTCATCTTTTACAATCGAGCTATTGATAAATAAGGTTCCGCCTGACTTTAAAGTTGGCAAAAACTTCTGCAGGGACGGTCCGTTCATGACAATCAGGTCATCCATCACATCGCCCAGCGGTGCACCGATCGTTTCATCGGAAATCACGACGAAACAGTTGGCGGTACCACCACGCTGCTCAGCGCCGTAAGAAGGAAAAAAAGTCACGTTTTTGTCAGTTGAGTCACAGGCTGACGATGCCAGGAATTTCCCCAGCGTCATAACACCCTGGCCGCCGAAGCCGGCTACGCACAAATTGGTCTCCATTTATGATTCCTCCTTCGCTTTTTTAGAATGGTCACGGATTACCCCCAGCGGGAATTCGGGCAGCATCTTTTCTTCGATGAAATCCAATGACTTCAGCGCATCCATACCCCAGTTGGTCGGACAGCCGGTGACGATTTCCACCATGGAAAAGCCGTTGCCGTCCAGCTGATTCTGGAATGCTTTTTTAATGGCTTTTTTCGTCTTTATCACATTACCCGGGGTATTGCAGCTGGTGCGTTCCAGGTAATATGGTGCGGTTAACTGATTCAGGATCTCGCACATATGCATCGGATAGCCATGCTCTTTCGGATCACGTCCCCTGGGTGCGGTAGATGCTTTCATGCCAACCAGAGTGGTCGGGGCCATCTGGCCGCCGGTCATACCATAGATGCCGTTGTTGATAAAAATAACGGTAATATTTTCGCCGCGGTTTGCTGCCGACATGGATTCCGCCAGACCGATCGAAGCAAAATCGCCATCGCCCTGATAAGTAAATACCAGGCTGGCCGGACTGGCCTTCTTCATCCCGGTTGCCACTGCACAGGCACGTCCGTGAGGTGCTGTAATATTGTCATAGGCCATATAATCCATCTGTAAGCCGCAGCAGCCAATTCCCAGCACGCCCACTGCCTTCTCTGCCAGGTTCATCTCCTCCAGCGCTTCGCCGATCAGTTTGATGACGGTGCTGTGCATACAGCCCGGACAAAAACCGGAGACTTTGTCTTCCTGGATTGTTTTAGTTCTTGAATAAATCTTTTCCATCGTCTGCCCCCTCCTTATTTTTTATAAATGCTTCTGACTGCTTCAATGACGGCTTCCCGGCTCATGATATTACCGCCGGAGCACAGACAGGTTTCGATGGGACAACGGTCTTTGACCGCGGTTTTCACATCTTCCACAAACTGTGCCGGAATGGACATCTCCACATCAAGAATAGCCCTTACGCTGGCATAATTAATATGTTCAAATGCCGCATAGGGGAATGGATGAACGGTAATCGGGCGGATCACACCCACTTTCATCCCTTCTTTTCTAAGTAAATCCACTGCCGATTTGGCGATCCGGGCGGAAATTCCATAGGCCGCAATCACGATTTCGGCATCGTCTAGCAGATACTCCTCGGCTTCTGCCCCGGCCTTCCATGACTCATACAGTGCCGCCGCCTCTTCGTTGGCTTTCTGCATATCAGCGGTCCGCCAGTGTCCCGGTTCGATCCAGGAGCGATGAGCATAATCCAACTTGTGGCCGATACAGGCCCATGCTTTTTTGCTGTCCTGAATGGCAGCAATCTCTTCCAACCTCTTCATCTCCGGCAGTTCCACCGGTTCCATCATCGTTCCGATGACACCGTCGGCCAGAATCAGGACCGGATTCCGGTCACGGTCGGCATAGTCAAAGGCCTGATATGTCATGGTAACCGCTTCCTGAACTGTCGCCGGAGCAAATACCATCATTTGAAAACCACCGTTGCCGGATGCCCTGGTTGCCTGAAAATAATCCATCTGGGCCGGTTGAATCGAACCGACTCCCGGGCCGCCGCGGGAGATATTGGCATATACCATCGGGATCCGGGCGGATGCACAATAAGAAATACCTTCACTCTTCAAAGCAATTCCCGGGCTGGAGGAAGACGTCATCGATCTCACGCCGGCTGAAGCCGCACCATAGACCATATTGACAGCTGCTACTTCCGATTCGCCCTGGACAAAAGTGCCGCCGATTTCCGGCATTCTGCGGGCAAAATATTCCGGAATCTCATTTTGTGGTGTGATTGGATAACCGGCAAAAAAACGACATCCGGCTCTGACTGCTGCTTCGGCAATTGCTTCGCAGCCTTTCATAAATACTCTGGACATTTTATTTCCCTCCTCGTACTCTTTTTATTTGTATACCTCAATTGCGCCATCCGGACAGATCCGTGCACACATACAGCAACCGGTGCAAGCATCCATATTGACCGGTGCGATATATTCATATCCTTTTGAATTTACCTTGCTTCCTGCAGCAAGAACCCCTTTGGGGCAGAATTTCATGCAGTAGCCGCAGCTTTTACAGCGTTCAGAAACTACTTCAATCTTTGCCATTGTTTTCATATCCTCCTCGTTTTTTGAATGATGGTTTTTTATATAAACACTGCCCTCCCTGTGACAATGTGCTTATCACTCCGTGAGCCACGGATATTTTAAATACAGGTGTAACGGCATGACCGGTATCTGTAAACGGTTGGTTAAGTCTTGCAGTTCCTGATATAAATCTTCCTTCACACAAAGGAACTCCAGCGGCTTATAGGGGCTGACCATCTCAGCCAGCTTCTGATGTCCGGTGATAATCTCCTGTACCACAGTGTCGTTGCCAATATTCGGATTACTGATCAGATGCAGCTTCTCTAGCTGAATATGGGATACGCCCAGAATTTCCGCCAGGACCTTGTCAATATGATCCATATCAAAAGACCATGGCCGGTAGGGGTTCAGTATGTAGTAAACGATCGTTCCTTCCCGATTGATCATCGGTGCAAATCCGCCGATCGATCTGGCACCAATGTAGTCTCCGCCGACATCCATCACCACATAGCAATCCTGGTCACGCAGCAGACGGCTGACACCACCGACAAGCGTCGGTGCATCCATAAACTGTTCTTCATGATGGAACTGAATTCCTAACGTCTCCAGTTCATCACATAAGTCTCGGGAGCGAAATAAAGGTTTGGTCATATCCATATCAAAAAAATGAACCGGCTTTTCCCCTGATGCATGAAGATACATGGCAAAATTAAGAGCAATCTCACTTTTTCCACTTCCGGCTTCGCCGATAAACAGGAAATTATGATTGTTTTTTACTTCTTTGCTAAACATGCCTCTCCTCCTTTTTATATCTTGTATTTAATATCTTGTAAGATATATTCATATTATAGCGAATTATTTATTGAAAATCAATAGCCTATTTGTCAAAAAAAAAGATGGGCTTTTGTTGGTTTTTCACAGAATTTAAAAAAGAACGGAGCCTCTGCTCCGTTCCTGCTTGAGTTATAGAAATGCTCCCTGGCGTTTGATTTCTTTCAGATTATCAATCGCCATAGCCACATCCAGCGCATGGAATCCGAGATAACAATCGTTGATCAGCTTTGCGTCTGCTTGTGTGTAAATATCCCTGCTGCTTTCACCCGTCAGAAGATGCCAATAGCGGTAGACATACCCTGCCCAAAACATCTCTTCTTTTCCGAATGCTGTACCGACAGATTTTATAGTTATTTCATCCTGTAGATTTTCAAGAATATATTCTTCACCTGCCCACTGGAGCCGATCATAAGGCATATCTATAAATTCACAGGTCTTGCTGTTCATGAATTTATCTATAAAATCGACTGAATCAAGATTCTTTTTCAATGAGAGTTCGAACAAGCGCCCTTGAATATCGCAAAGCTGCCGCTCAAATCCGCCTAGTATTCTGGACATCATACACCTCCTCCAATAATTTCATCAAAGAAGCGACCGTCTCGACGGTGTTTTCGGCAAATCTCTTCAGCTTGCCGTATACCTTCCTGCCGGTGTGCCTCGCTTTCTATTCTCAACACTTTGCGGTCAGCTTCGCTGAGAACCTTTTCTTCCACGATTTCAATTTGTCGGCATGCCTTTTTAGTGAGAGCTACATATTGTTTGCCCAGTTTCAGAGCTGAAAGGCTATTAACAAGTGCGAGATCGGTGATTTCGCCGGAGAAAAACCGATCCAATACCACAAACATCCTGTCGTTTGCGATATAGCCTATAATCATGTCACAGTCTTTCGCCATCTCTGCGTATTTTTGATATAAACTACTATTTTTCACAGACTCCATTTTCCCACGGTGATAAGCAATCAACAGTGCCCAGTCGATGCCTACTTCAATATCCAGAATGCGTAGGTTGCTCAAGTCCGTCTTGACCGTGTAGAGTTTGGCATTCGGAAAATTGCATATCAGCGTTAATGGCTGCATCTTTTCTGTCCCCATATAAAAACCCTTACCAAAATCGCAAAGTTCCCGGCTTATTGGCTCTATATCGCCGGTGATGCCGCTTTTAGAGCCGTGATAAAGCAAAACTGTTCCATTGCCGGTCAGAATTGTGTTCCCTTCAAATTTTTCAGGTAATTGCATTTAATCCACTCCTCACTCCTCTTGCAGATGTGCTACTACTTCTACCAGCACCTTTGTTGTTTTGGCATAATCCGCTTTTAAAATCCGGATAATCTTTTCCGCATCGCCGGCAATCACCGCTGCATACATCTGTTCCAGGTAGTTATCCTTGGATTTATCAGCCGGTTGGTTCTGTCGGTACAAATACCGCAGAATCAACTGCTCGCCCTGAATCACTTTCATATTGTTATCCAGACGGGAATTACCGCAATACCGGTAAAAGGCCCCAATAATATTAAAAATACATTTCACATCTTCGTCATTGGTACTGGCATGGTAATAATCCTTCAAATATTTTTGAATCTCCTGGGCAAGCACCTTATGGTCCGCCCGCTCCATGGCAAAGCGGATGGCCGCACTGTGGAGAATCACGGCCAGATCCTGAATTTCATAGACATCTTCCGCTTTCAGTGACAGTACCCGGGCGCCGACATTATTCTCATAAACCACCAGTCCTTCAATCTGCAGGCGATTAATTGCTTCCCTGATGGGAGTACTGCTGACACCGTATACCGACTGCAATTCGTTGACATTCACCTTACTGCCCAAAGGATAAGTGAGATTAATAATATTCGTACGAAGTTCTTCGTATAGTTGGTCTGGTAATGACTGTTTTTTAAGTACTGGCATGTTATCTTCTCCTCGTGTTAAGATTTTCGCTTATCTAAACATTATAATCTATATTTTGCAAAAAACAATACATTTTTATGATAAATCAAAAAACAAAAAACAAGCCATGGCCATCACCTTGCCACAGCTTATTTTTTATTCTATTGGTGCTGATCCGGTCGTCCCTGCTAGCACACAATCGTAATCAGTTCATCACCGGATGTTACCATGTCTTTATTCGTCTCCACAACATCCAGATAAGCATTGGTATTGGAGATAATCACCGGTGTCTCCACCGAATAACCCTCCGCCTTAATCGCCTCGATATCAAATAAAATCAATTCCTGCCCAACCACAATCTTGTCGCCCTGAGCAATTTTTGCCGTAAAATGCTTTCCTTCCAGACTAACCGTATTCATGCCAATATGAATTAAAATCTCAGCCCCTTCGTCAGAAGTGATGCCAATTGCATGAAGAGTCGGGAATAATGCGGTAACAACTCCATTCACCGGTGCTGTCACCTTGCCTGTTGACGGCACGATCGCCGCACCTTTGCCCAGTGCCCCAGTCGAAAAGGCCGCATCTGAAATTTGAGAAAGCGGCAATACGGTTCCTTCAATCGGAGACTTAACGATAATTTTCTTCATTATAGCATCCGGACTGGTTGATTTCGGCTTTTCTGCCGGCGCTGTCTGTGCTCCTTCGTCTTTATATAACATAAAAGTCAGAATAAATCCGACTGCCGCTGCAATGGCAATACCAATCATAACTTTTGCAATGGAACTTCCCACATTACCCGGTTCAAAAAATGCCGGAATACCAAATATCCCCAATCCGGCCATATCCCACATCATTGCCCCGGATAAAGCATAGTAAAGGCCAGTAGCCGCACCGCCGATACAAGATATGACAAAAAACTTGATTCTTGGCAGGGTGACACCATAAATTGCCGGTTCTGTCACGCCAAAGATGCCGGAAATCCATGCCGGCAGTGCAATGGCTTTCAGTTTTTTATCTTTGGTTTTCAGCCAGATGGCAAATACTACTGCCGTCTGGGCAAAACTGGCCCCAAACATCAAACCAAAAACCGGATCTACACCCCTCGTCATAATATTTACAAGACCTACTGATACGATGGCCATATGCACGCCAAATATTACCAAAATCTGCCAACATGCTCCCATTAAAATACCGGAAAGCGCCGGGCTGAAATTATATAATCCAAACATCACCCCACTGATACCATCAGAAATTAACGTTGCGATCGGGCCGATAATCATAAAGCCCAGCGGTACCACCACTAATAATGTCAGCATCGGCGTCAAAAAAGTCTTTACCACATCAGGAATCACTCTGTCAAAAAATCGTTGCACCGGTGCCGCAACTGCCACCACCAGGATTACCGGCAATACCGTCGAAGCATAGGAAGCATTCACCACAAAACCAAACAATGGAATATCAACACCCTGAAGTGCCGGATACAGCATCGAGGCACCAATAATCAAACCAAGATATGGCTTTACTCCCAACTTCACTGCCGATGAATATCCTAAGACAATGGGAAAGAAGTAGAAAATAGAATCACCGATTCCGTTCATCAGCATATAGACACCACTGGCATCCGTATACAGTCCCAGGAACATAAACAGTGAGTTAAAGCCCTTGATCATACCGCACGCACAAAGCACTGATAAAGACGGCATCATAATTCCGGAAATCAAATCAATGATCCGCGCCCCAATAGACATCTTTTCTTTTGTCCCTGTGTCTCTGGAACCGGCCGAAATACCAGCCACTTCACATACATCCGCATAAACCTGCGGCACATGATTGCCAATTACCACCTGGTACTGTCCGCCGCCTTTAATCAGGGTGACCACACCATCTAAATTATTAATTGCCTCGTCATTTGCTTTTGACTGATCTTTCAGATGAAAACGCAGTCTGGTTACACAATGTGACAGACCGGAAATATTCTGTGCGCCACCCACATGTCCAACAATTTCTCTTGCTAACTGTTCATACTTGCCCATTGACAAATCCTCCATTTCTATTGTTCTTAACGTTTTTAGAATCGAAGGTGTGGCCACCCGAACATGTCACCATCCTTAAAAAGCCAAACATTTCTCCCCCCTTACTTTGCCTTTCATGTTTTATCTCCACTTCATATTACCTTGCTGTCTTTTACCACTTTAGCAATATGAATCGTCAGATACATACATTCCTCATTGCTGAGCTGATACTGATAGGTATTTAAAATGAACTCACAAATAACCAGAGCACATTGATATGCTTTCTTATATTTCATCTGCAGATATTCCCATAGATCCTCATCGTCACCATCTTGATATGAAGTGCCGGAAAATAACCGCTGCGCAAAAAACCGCAAATGAATGACAAACCGATAATAAGACATGGAATCCTCATCATAAACAATTCTGAACTGGTATTTTACAATATTCAGAATTTCCGTAATGACACTGGTGATATTCATCGTTGTCTCAAAATCCACTTCAAATTCTGCATTTACCAAATGCATGGTGATACTGGCCGCTTCATTATCATCATAAACGGAACCAATCTGCTGATTAAAGCGGTCGATGATTTCCCGGGCCACCTCAAACTCCGCCCGGTAAAGCCGCTTAATGTCCCACAATAATGGATTTTTAACATAGGCATGAATCCGGGCCCGCTCCACCATCGTGTTGATATGGTCTGTCATGGTAATGTAGATGGAGTTGTTCAAGTCTTTCTCCAGTTCCCGCTTGGCATAATCAACATACTGTTCCGTCATGTCAAAATATTCCTGCGGAATTTCATTTAATAACTGCTCATACCTGGACGCTTCCTCTTTCTTTTTCAGGGTAAAGATATTATCAATCTTTGCCGGATCCAGTTCCTCGCCAGCCTTTGCTTTAAAAGCCAGGCCTTTCCCCATCACGACAACTTCCGCACGATCTTCATTCAAGGCGATTGCAACATTATTATTCAATATCTTCTTGATTTTCATAACATTCCCCCATTCATACAGATCCCGGCCAAATAAAAAACCCGTTCACAAAACAGAAAATTATTATCATAATTCTCCTCCTTGTAAACAGGTTTAGCATGTATTACACGATACATTCACTATCCAATTTATAATTTAATTTTCAATTACATTGATTGTAACATGGCAGAAATATGAAGTCAACATTTTTTGTTATTTTTCTGGCTGTTTTTCACAAATCAGGAATTTCCCATGATAAGTGTTTTGTCTATTTTTATTGTTCTTTGTGTTTGGCAGTCATTGATTTCAGATATTTCCCCGAAAGAAATTCTCCATAAAAAGACAGGCTTCCTCTTCATCTTCACCATCAATAACCACCTTTATTTTATCACCTTTTACAATTTGCAACCCCATCAACTGCAGAACATCGTCAAGATCAGCCAGTTCTTCCCCCACCATAATTTCTATTTTACTCTTGAATTGTCTGGCCGCCTGCGTAAGCTGAACGGCCGGTCTTGCATGAATCCCACAATCGTCCTGAATAATATGATGAAATGCTTTCATATGATACCTCCCCGAATACCTACATTTTGCTTCCCCTAAGAAATATCATATCATAAATTTGCATAAATCACCATTATTTTTGTTTTTTAACCTACCTCCAGTCTCATTAATAACTCGCCGGCCTTAATCACGGCTCCCTCATTTACCAGGATTTCGCCCACCGTACCTTCCATATTGGCGGCAATATTGGTTTCCATCTTCATGGCTTCGACGATCATCAGCGTCTGGTTCTTCTTGACCTGATCCCCCTGTTTGACCTGTAATTTGGCAACCATGCCCGGGATTGATGAGCTGACCTGGCTTAAGTCATTTACATCAGCCATCTGTACCAAATTAGTGACTACGGTTACGCTCTTATCCTGAATGGTAGTATAGCGTCGAATTCCGTTTAACTCAAACATGACATTACGGGTTCCGTCAGCATTCAGATCACCTTTGCCTAAATATTTGATTACCAGTGTCTTTCCGTCTTCAATATTGACCCGGTTTGTCTCCCCCTCGGCTAAACCGTGGAAGAATACATGGCTGCCCAGACGGGTAATATAGCCGTACTCATGCCGTTTCTTTAAGTACTCTTCTACCACTTTCGGATAAAAGCACCAGCTGATGACGGTCTGCCAGTCAGGTTCTTCCATGTACTGCTGTAAATGAATCCGTACCGCTTCAAAATCAACCGGTTCTAAAATCTCGCCGGGTCTGCCGGTAATCGGCTCTTCTCCTTTTAATACCACCTTTTGCAGCTCTTCCGGGAAGCCCCAGGAAGGCTGGCCCATCATCCCTTTAAAGTAGCTGACTGCGGAATCCGGAAAAGTAATCGTCCGGCCCCGCTCTACGATGTTCTCCGGGGTCAGGTCATTCTGTACCATGAAAATTGCCAGATCACCGACCATCTTCGAGGATGGGGTTACCTTAACAATTCCCCCCAGCATATCATTGACCGTCTTATACATTTCTTTTACATCATCAAAACGGTTGCCTAATCCCAGACTCTCTACCTGCGGTTTTAAGTTGGTATACTGGCCGCCGGGAATTTCATAGCGGTAGATATCTGTTTCCGGATGAGTGATTCCGCCTTCAAAGTCCTTATAACGCAGCCGGACATCAGACCAGTATTCGGTCAGTTCCTGCAGCCGGCCGGAATCCAGACCGGTATCCCGCTCCTGGCCTTCCAGAGCCGCAACCAGGGAATTCAGCGCCGGCTGACTGGTATTGGAAGCCATACTGGAAATTGCCACATCGACAATATCCACACCGGCCTCTGCCGCCATTAACAGCGCCGCAATCTGGTTTCCGCTGGTATCATGGGTATGCAGATGAATCGGCAGTCCGACTTCCTGCTTCAGGGTTTTAACCAGTTTTCCAGCCGCGTAAGGTTTCAATAAGCCCGACATATCCTTGATACACAGCATATGGACCCCAAGCTTCTCCAGCTTTTTCGCCATATCAACATAATAGTTTAAGGTCCATTTGTCTTCTTTTGGATTTGAAATATCACCGGTATAGCAGATCGTACCCTCGGCAATCTTATTAACCTTTAAAACTTCGTCAATGGCAATCTCCATTCCCGGAATCCAGTTCAGGGAATCAAAGATACGGAATACATCAATGCCGCTTTTGGCTGCTTCCTTGATGAATTCCCGAATCAGGTTATCCGGATAATTGGTATACCCCACGGCGTTGGCGCCACGCAGCAGCATCTGGAACGGAATGCCCGGGATCCGTTCTCTTAACAGGGCCAGACGCTCCCAGGGCGATTCATGAAGGAACCGGTAGGATACGTCAAAGGTCGCTCCGCCCCACATTTCCAGGGAAAATGCATCGTTGAGAATCTCCGCGGTGGCCTCCGCACATTTTACCATATCTCTGGTCCGCAGCCGGGTTGCTAACAGGGATTGATGGGCGTCTCTTAAGGTGGTATCGGTAATTAACAGCTTCTTCTGCTGCAGTACCCAGGCTTTGACCGCCTCCGGTCCCAGTTGATCCAGGATTTGTTTCACACCGTTCAGAGGCTGACCGGACACTTTGGGAAACCGGGGAATATCATACATTATTTTGCCGGCATCCGGATCATTGATAATGATGTCGCCGATAAAATTCAACATCTTGGTGGCCCGGTCCTTGGGATCATCAAACTTGAACAGTTCCGGGGTTTCATCAATAAACTTGGTGTGGCAGGTGCCCTCCAGAAATTTAGGATGGTTCAAAATATTACCGATAAAGCCAATGTTGGTTTTTAAGCCTCTGACGCTGGTTTCATGCAGCATCCGCAAAGCCTTCCGACAGGCACCATTGAAGGTATTGTCATGCGTTGTTATTTTCACCAGCAGGCTGTCATAATAAGGTGATACTTCCGCACCGCTATATGTATTTCCGCCATCCAGACGGACACCAAAACCGCCGCCGGAACGGTAAGCCGTAATCTTTCCGGTGTCAGGCGCAAAGTTATTCTTGGGATTCTCGGTCGTAACCCGGCATTGGATCGAATATCCGCGGCAAACGATATCCTCCTGACTGCCAATGCCGATATCCGGTGCTGTCAGCGCCTCACCGCCGGCAATCAGAATCTGGGCCCGGACCAGATCCACACCGGTTACCATTTCTGTTACCGTGTGTTCCACCTGAATTCGTGGATTCATCTCGATAAAATAATGATCTCCATTTTTATCGACCAGGAACTCGACGGTTCCGGCATTGACATAGCCGACTTCCTGCGCAATCTTGACGGCATCATCGCAGATCTCTTTCCGTTTTTCTTCCGTCAGCGTAAATGCCGGCGTAAATTCCACTACTTTCTGGTAACGCCGCTGCAGGGAGCAGTCACGCTCGTACAGATGAACAACATGACCGTAGTGATCAGCCAGGATCTGTACTTCGATGTGCTTGGGCTCTTCCAGATATTTTTCAAGGAAGATATCCTCGCTGTCAAAAGCCTTTTTCGCCTCACCCCGCACCAGATCAAAAGCCGACCTTACCTCCTTTGCACTGTTACAGCGCCGCATACCTCTGCCGCCACCGCCAGCCGATGCTTTTAAGATCACCGGATACTTATATAATTCCGCTTTTTGAACGGCTTCCTCTACGTTTTTCAGAGGCTTTTCGGAACCGGGAATGACTGCCGCGTGACAGCGTTTGGCAATTTCCTTGGCACTCAGTTTATCCCCCATCATTCCCAGCACCTGGGACGGCGGTCCGATGAACTGAATTCCATTCGCTTCACATCTTCTGGCAAATTCAGCATTTTCCGATAAGAACCCATACCCTGGATGAATGGCATCCACATCGTGCCGTTTGGCAATCTGAATTATGGTATCCATATCCAGGTAAGCCCCCAGCGGACTCTTGTTCTCACCAATCAGATAAGCTTCATCTGCTTTGGTTCGGAACAGGCTGTTTTCATCTTCTTTGGAATACACCGCTACGGTATTGATCCCCAGATCGTAACAGGCACGAAATACCCGGATGGCAATTTCCCCGCGGTTTGCCACCAATACTTTTTTGATTTTCATAATAGAACTCCTCCTCATTGCTGTTCTCATAATAAAGCAAAAGACTTATAACGTATATAAGTCTTCTGATCATTTTATATATAGTAATGGCTTTACCGAGGATAGTCAACAAGAACTTAATATTCTTAATTTAATCAAGGTATGAATGATAATTTATTAAGTTTTTACCGTCTTGACTTTAGAAAATAAAGCCTGTAAAATATTTTAAATCACACCGGTGGCTGCCAGAATAATCTGCGCAATGATTGCCGATCCGATGTAGGTGCCGATAAATGCCATCAATGCGGTACAGATAATGCCCAGTCCCTGTTCCTTAAAGCTCTTCAAATCTTTTCCGATGGATACACCCGCATAAGCCAGAATCGGGGTGCACAGCGGCAGCACGCCAATCTTTGCCGTCTCGGCCACAAACAGCTGATTGCCTGGAAACCAGGGCAGACCCATCATAATTGCCACTACTGAAATCCAGAGAATGGCCGGAAAATTATTCTTTGGCCATACACGCTTTATTCCGTCGTCAATCAGACAGCCGATCACAATCGGAATCAGCATTAGTACGATTGCCAATGCACTGGCAGCAGGGGGCACCGGCTTTCCGGCCCGTGTTGTGTTGATCCAGTTTGCAATCATTGCAAAGACACCGGAGATAAGCAAAATCTTTCCCCGCATAATCCAGAACCCGGCATAAGATACCTGCGGCTTCGGTTCCGGACTCTCATCTTCCAGGTTTCCGCTTTCTTCCTTGGTCTGTGACTTCTCTATCTGCTTCGCTGCCCGTCTGGCGGCCCGCTGCTCTTTGGCTTTCCGATGCCGTTCGTCGCCTTTTAATACCTTGTACAACCAGTTCGTGATCGGAATCGCTAAAAACAGTGACAGATATAAGCTGTCGACCGTCGAAAGCAGATTTGACGTGGCCGCATAGGCCTGAATCTCGGTTGCCATATCCGGAAATGCTTCCACCAGCGGCCCCATACCGGCCGCCATCATAGATGCCGAACCGGTTCCCGCCGCCATCGCCATCGCATAGGGATGAAACAAGCCGGTGGCAATCGTTGCCGATGCCATCAAACCACAAAAAATGGTTCCCAGGATCGTTCCGGTCACATAAGCCCCCATAACCCCTTGTCCCTCCGGGGAATCAAGGCCATACATACTGCCAACCAATGCCAATGAAGACTCACGGGAATTGGAAAAACCGGCTCCGATCGTCTGCCGTCCCATCTTAAATACAAAAATGGCAATGGGTACGGAAAAGAAAATCGTTCCCAAATTACCAAACTCCTGCAGAATCAGCGCCGGTCCGGCTTTAATGATTGCCTCCAGGTTTGGTCCGATGGTGGTGCTTAACTTGGCAATCAGCCACATCGTGGCAATCCCAATATACGGAGACGCCATATGCATCGTCTTCTTCGGAATCACTTTTAAAAGCGCAAGTACAATTCCAAACACCAGCACATACAGCATCGGCAGCAGGGAAAAGGTCAATTTCCCGCCAAAGAAGCTGAACGGCCGAATCCCGATCAATTCTGCAGCGACCACAAACAAAAAACAAAACAAATGTACTTTCCAATCTTTAAACAGCTCTTTCAAAATTTTATCCCCCTTTACGTTTTGGTATAAATAGTAAGTTTCTTAAATAATTCATTAAAATCCAATGGCTTGCCTAAGTGATCATTCATGCCACATTCCAGACATCTTTCGATATCCTCCCGAAACACATTTGCGGTCATCGCAACAATTGGAATCTGTTTTGCTTCCGGTATATCCAGGGCACGAATACGCCGGGTCGCCTCATAACCATCCATCTCCGGCATTTGCACATCCATAAAAATCATACTGTATTTATCAGGGTTCTCACGGAACATCTGCACTGCTTCCAGACCATTCTCGGCACAGTCAATCTGCAACAGGGTTGATTCAAGCATGGCGATCACAATTTCCCGGTTGATTTCCACATCCTCCGCCAGTAAGATACAATAACCTTCCATCCAGCCAGTTTGATCAGCCCGAAGGTCCTCTTCTGACGACAGTTCAACCTCGGAAAGGCCAAGACACTCGTTGATGCAGTCCACTATGGCGGACGGGAACAACGGCTTTGCCAGGAATTTGTCAACCCCCGCCGCCTTTGCTTCTTTTGCTATTTCAGTCCATTCCGTTGCCGATATCATAATAACCACGGATTTTTCCGCGCTGTTTTCCCTGATCCGCCGCGTTACATCGATTCCGTTCATGCCAGGCATTTTCCAGTCGACAAAGTAGATGTCATACGCCCCCTTTTGACTAATGAGTGAAAATGCCTCTTCGCTTCCACTGGAAACGTCAAATGTAACATCCATCTGTTTTAGAATTTCTCCGAAATACTCAAGAATATCCGGAGAATCATCAACTACCAGAACACGCAAATTATCCCAATTGGCAGACGCTCCCAGAAGACTGCGGGAACCTCCCGTCTTACCGCGCTCGGCTTGAATGGTGAACGTGAAAGTAGAGCCTTTGCCAAGCTCGGATTCCACCCATATGCGGCCTCCCATCATTTCTGTAATACGCCTGGATATTGCAAGACCAAGCCCAGTTCCGCCAAATTTGCGTGATGTGCTGCTCTCCGCCTGTACAAACGACTGGAACAGACGGGATTGCTGCTCCTGGCTGATCCCGATCCCGGAATCGGTCACTCCGATCTGGAGCGTACATATTCCATTTTCTTCCCCCAAAAAATGCGCATCAAGCCGGATATCTCCATTCTCTGGTGTAAACTTTACCGCATTGGAAAAGAGATTGGTGATTACCTGCGACAAACGCTGGTCATCACTAATCAGTGTTTTGGGAATGTTTTTATCAATGTGTATGGATAGATTCTGCTGCTTTTCCTCCACCCGAAAATTGATGACATTCACTACTTTTTGAAGCATATGCTCGAAGTTAAATTCACTAAAGGAAAATTCAAGCTTGTTTGCTTCTATTTTGGACATATCTAAAACATCGTTAATAACACCCAGAAGATGGTTTGAGGCGTTATCTATTTTATTGAGGCAATAGTCTTTCCTTTCTATGTCCGCAGAAATTTTCGCTATCGAGGTCATGCCAATGATCGCATTCATGGGTGTGCGCATCTCATGGCTCATATTCGAGAGGAACTCGCTTTTCGCGCTGTTTGCCTCCTCCGCCTCCTTTCTGGCGCGAGTCAGTACCGTTACATCTTTCATGATAAGCATGACACAAGTGACCTGATCGCCGTCTTCCACAATCGAATTCGGATCGCTGCTGATCCGTTTGAGAACTGCCGTATAGTTGTATTCTTTACCTTCATTATCCGGTAAATCAATATTGGCATCATAGGTATCACAGCTTTCATGATCCTGACTGAAAAGCAGGACGGCTTCCGGACACAGCGTTTCCGCGTTTCCGGAGGACATAAGGAAGGCCAGCAGGTGGCTGTCTTCGTATGCAGCGTGCCGCTCCAGTATCTCTTTCATGGCTAAATTAAGAAAAATGATTTCCTGGTTTTCATTTAACAACGCAAATGCAGCCGGCATGGCGTTAAGGTGAGAGCACATAACGTCGAATGCAGCATTAATACCGGAAATAATCCGATTGAAGTCTCCCTTATGCGCCGACACCCGAGCTCTCGCGCCAAGATCTCCTGACCGGGCGGTCTGCGTAAGCTGCCTGATCTCGCCGATCACATCCTGAACCGAGTCGGACATCATGCTGAATGCTGTACCCAGTTGTCCGATCTCATCGTTTCGGGCGGTGATATTGTCCGGCAGCCGGTTCTCAAACTGGCCATTTGCCAGCATACCGGCATTATCTGTAATGGCGTGAAGCGGAGTCGTAAGAATCTTTTTCAGCAGCAGGTCAAAAAGGAGCACAGCAATGATAAACACCAGTACAGCGATTATGAGGCTTATATAAATTGCCTGCCGGAACTCACTGATAAAGTCGCTCCGTGGCACCTCAATACCAAGTGACCAAAGCGTTCCCCTTACTGGTGCATAGCTGACATACAACTGGCCGGAGGGGCTGTTTACAGAAGCAGAGCCAATTTGCCGCGTCACCATCAAAGAAATCAGTTCCTGCACTTCGGCAGTATCGCCAAGACTGTTGCCGACAGGTTCCTGACTATATACTTTACCAAGATTATTATGGGCAACCAGCGTTCCGCTATCATCTATGATAAAAGCCATACCGTTGGTGCCGATATTGATGTTGCTTAAAACATCGCCCAGCACATCGTACTTATAGCTTCCGGCCAGATAATACCCGGTATAGGTCTCATCGCCGCTGCCCAGGTGAATCGGTGCCCCCATCACAAGCTCCAATCCACTGTTGCCAACGGAGGTGTTCTCAATCACTTGATTATCCGTCTCCAGGATCATGGAATAAAGCTTTCGCCCCGAAATACTGCGAGGACATCCGTCGCTTCCCGTAAGCAGTGTGCCATCCACGTTATAAAGCCCGAGCCAGACAAACTCAATCCCTGATTGGGTCATATCCAATACCGCCTGCTTTTCTTCGATTGTGGAATCCTTCGAGGCAATGGTATTGTTATCCCGGATCATAAAAAAACGATCCGCCATCATATGCAGATTACCCTCAATGCTTTGGGCGGCCGTTTTGGCCATTGGCTGCAAAATTTCCAGCATTATGGAATTTGTAAGAGCATTCATAAAATACGCCATAACGCTCAGGACGCTGCCAACCGTGATAATGAGGACGAGCAATGACATTATTAAAATCCTTGTAGTTATGCTGCTTTTCTTTTTAACAGTATGAGCCTTCATTCTTCCTCCGGTATCTCCACCAATGCCATCTGCTTATCTCCTGCCTTTGACTGGCCTATTGCGGCTTCTGCCAACAGCTGAAACGAATGATAAGAGTGCGTTGCACCGGTAATAGCATCAATATTCTTAGGATCTTGCCAGTTAAGCAGTGAGACCGAATAAGCACGCGCATACTCGTTAGGATACGTTCCGTCTGCCGCCATCATCTCGCGCATATAATCCAAATCCCATGACTTAATAAAACCACTGGCATTCCGCGCGTTATATTCAACCGTTACAATGGTATTGTCACTGACATAGATCGTAATATACTCTTTCCAGCCATGGGAGTCAAAAGAAGCCGCCTCGGCTGAATAATAACCGGCATGTAAAGCTGACGTATCATCCGCACAGGCAGACAAAAACGTAACCAAAATCCAAACCATCGCCAGAACAGGAAGATTGCGCTTCATAAAAAGTCCCCTCTCAGCAGATCAAAAATCATAATCATCCACGTTATTGATTGTAAATTCAGTACGGCCGGGCAGCAAAACCACACCAGAGTTTTCCGCTGTGTAAGCATTTGGTTCCAGGACGGTGTTGGGCATAACCTCCAGAATCCCAATCTCCGGTACGTTGATTCTATCGCCGACATGCAGCTTGTTGCCGGAAGCCAGATAGTAGGCAAGGTAACAGCCAAGCGCACCTTGTACCTGACAATCCCATAACCCCCACCGGGACACGATACCGGCTTTGCAATACTCCCGCATTGCATTGGGAGAGGCTAAACCGGTGATTGTAACATCCGCCGCAAAGAGACCGAGATTTTGCGCCGCACGCGCCTGCCCCGGCAGTGCCGTGGAGTCATTGCAGATAATCAGGTCGATGTCCGGATGCTCTGTCAGGATCGTTTCACCAACAGCTACCGCTTTGGCAGCGTCTTGATTGCTGTAATAATTTTCCGCCGCAACGTTTTCCCAGTTTGGATAGGTTTCATGGATATATTTTTCGCCCGCCGCCTGCCAGGAGTTTTGGTCAGCGACGGAGGCCTGGGAATAATGCCATACATATTTAATTACGTCGTTGGAAGGATTTTTTCCGCGTTCAGACAAACTCTTCGCGCCCATTTCAACCAGCATCTGTCCAAGCTGGCCGGGCGTTCCCTGCGAAACCATAACCGTCCGCGCGTCACCAGAGACATCGGCATCCCATGTGACAACAGAAATCCCGGTGCTCATAGCCTCTTTCAGTATATCATCCAATGCTTTCGCATCCAGAGATGAAATACAGATCGCATCAGCCTCTTGTTTGATCGCGTCCTCAATGATGCTTCGCTGATCCGCGACAGAAGCTTCCGGACTGCCCCAATAGTCGACCACAAAGCCGTGATCCGTACCATACGCCTGTGCACCGTCGTTGGCAGCCTCAAAAAATGCGTTGCCAGTGAGTTTCGGAATAAACACAACCCTGATATCCTTTGCCGCATCCATCCTTTTGGAGTCCGTATTACCACAGCCTGCGCACACAAAAACCAGCATCCATACAGACAATATGAAAGCTATTTGCCTTTTCACAAGTGCCTCCTCTCCGACCCTGTCTTTTCCATATTTTCTGATATTATCTTAATATAACGCAAACTCTTTGTCAATTCCAATATTTACTTCCTTTTTTATTTCCCTTTGACATCTAATTCCATCAACGCTATACTAAAAATAAATACATAATTAAGAGGAAGGAGTTTACAATTATGGGGATGTCAAAACAAGAATTAAAAGCACGGGCACTGGCAGCGATTGATGAAAACCGCGATAACATTATGGAACTGGGCGACTCCGTTTATGCCGAGCCGGAACTGGGCTATAAAGAGTTTAAAACTGCTGAAAAGGTAAAGAAAGCCTTTGCTGTACTGGAAATCCCGTATCGGGATGAGGTTGCGATTACCGGCGTCATCGGAACTGTGCAGGGGAAATCGAACAAGCTTAAGGTTGCTGTCATGGGCGAACTGGACGCCATTACCGCTCCGTCCCATCCTGATGCTGATGTCAGAACCGGGGCCGCCCATGCCTGTGGGCACAACTGCCAGCTGGCTTCCATGCTGGGAGCTGCTTACGGCCTGACGGCTTCCGGGGTGATGAGCGAGCTGGCTGGCGAGGTTGCTTTTATGGCAGTTCCAGCTGAAGAATTCGTCGAACTGGAATATCGGGATGGACTGATTGAAGATGGTAAAATTTCATTTATTGGCGGAAAACAGGAATTTATTAAATTAGGCGAATTTGATGATGTGGATTTCATGGTTATGCAGCATGCCGGAATGGGCGGTGCGGATGCTTGTGCCGGCTTGACTACCAATGGCTTTATCGGTAAGATGGTGCGCTATATCGGGAAAGCCTCCCATGCCGGAGCGACTCCGCATCTGGGCATCAATGCCTTAAATGCCGCCAATATTGGTCTGACGGCAGTCAGTTACCAGCGGGAAACCTTCCAGGACAAGGACAATATCCGGGTGCATCCGATTATTACCAAAGGCGGCGATCTGGTCAATGTGGTACCGGATGACGTTCGGATCGAAACCTATATCCGGGGAAATAACGTGGACGCGATTCTGGACGCTGATTTTAAAGTGACCCGGGCATTTCGGGCTGGTGGTGATGCCGTTGGCGCGCAGACCGTCATCAAGGATTTTCCCGGTTACCTTCCTTTCAACCTTTGCCAGCCACTGATGGATGTCATGTATGACAATCTGTTGGAACTGGTTGGTGACCATGCCATCAATCTGGGAGCGCCTCTGTCCGGTTCCACTGATGCCGGTGATGTCTCCGGGATTCTGCCGACCCTGCATGCCGGCTTTGGCGGTATCTCCGGGGTGCTGCATGGCGCTGATATGCAGATCGTGGATAAGGAACTGGCTTATATTACCGCGGCCAAGAGTCTGGCGATGACGGTAATCGACCTGCTTTATGGAGAGGGGGAAACCGGACAGACCATTAAGGATACCTTTGTTCCGTTGATGAGCAAGGAAGAATATCTTAAAAACTGGGGGAAACAATAGTCACTTTAAAGGGACACGGTCACATCGGCCGTGTCCCGGGCTTTTCCTGCTGCCCATCGGTATGGTCAATCAACTTATTCAATTCTTTCACATGTTCTGTTTCATCAGACGATGTGTGGGTTGCTTTGGCCGCATATTGATTAACCGCGACCTGCGACTTCCTGATCGCCTGCATCGTTCCCGCACCGGCGACACAACCGCCCGGGCAGGCCATCCCTTCCAGCAGATAGCCGTTATATTTACCGGCCTTTGCCTTTTTAAGCATGTCCCGGCACTCCCGCAGTCCTTCCGCATTGACAATCTTGATTTCCTGCTCCGGATAACGTTTGTGAATCACGTTCTCCACCGCCTTCGCCACACCGCCGGCGACAGCAAAATTCCGACCGTCCGTGGAAACATCATTAACACCTTCCGGATCTTCCGCAATATTTTCCAAATCCAGTTCTCTCGCCGCAAATATTCCGGACATCTCTTCAAACGTCAGGACAAAATCCACTTCACTTCTGACTGATTTGCGCATCGCCTCCAGTTTCTTCGCCGCACACGGTCCGATAAATACCACTTTGGCATTCTTGTGATAACATTTGATCAGGCGAGCCGTTAATGTCATCGGCGTTAAGGCCATGGAAATACAGTCTTTATACTCCGGGAATAACTTTTTCGCCATCATCGACCATGCCGGACAACAGGAAGTCGCCATAAAAGGAAGATGGTCCGGTACTTCTTCCATAAAATCCTGGGCTTCCTGATTAGCACAAAGATCGGCACCAATTGCCACCTCAAATACATCCGCAAATCCCAGTTCCCGCATTGCTGCCCGAAGCCTGCCGGGGGTAACCTTCGGGCCAAATTGTCCGACAAATGCCGGCGCTACTGCCGCATATATTTTTTCACCTGCCTGAATCGACCGGATTACCTGGAAAATCTGCGACTTGTCGGCAATTGCTCCAAACGGGCAGTTAACCAGGCATTGACCGCAGGAAACACACTTGTCATAGTCAATATCCGCTTTTCCATTCTCATCCGTGCCAATTGCATCTACCCCACAGGCAACCATACAGGGACGTTTTTGCGAAATGATCGCCGAATAGGCACATACCTTAACACAACGTCCACATTGAATACACGTTTCATCATCAATGATCGCCCGGCCATTAAAATGATCCAGACTAACGGCATCTTTCGGACACACTTCTACACATGGATGGGCCAGGCAGCCCTGACAACCGTCCGAAACAAATACCCGCTGCTCCACGCAGGAATTACAGGCGAATTTAATGACATTAATCAGTGGCGGCGTATAGTAATTCTCCGGCTTGTCGGCATCCTCTACGCCCTCGGAGATGGGCGCATGGATTGCCGCACCTCGATAAGGCAGGCCCAGGGCCAGACGGACTCGTTCACCAACAATTGCCCGTTCCCAGAATACATTGTTCCGAAAGCTGCCTACTTCTCCCGGTATTATCTTGTAGGGTAATTCTTCAATTCTTTTGTCTACCGAATTTTCTGACTGATAAGCCAGAATTGCCACTTCTGTAAAAATCCTGTGCCGAATTTCCTGTATTCTTGTTTCAACTCCACGCATGTTTAGTCTGCTACTTTGAGTAGCTTCTCCCTTCAAAAAGTTCATTACAGCAAGTCGACCCCAAAATCAATACCATACCACACAGTTGTGGCAAGATAATTGCTTCATGTAAGATCCATGCTGACAAAAATACCGCTACCATAGGGTCAATATAACTGAAGATTGCAGCTGTTTGACCTGGAACATCTTTTAAAGAAGTAAAATAAAGATAATAAGCAATCCCCGTGTTCAAAATCCCCACAATGAAAACAGATCCCCAAGTACCGTAACTGATACTCACCTGCATCAGGTTCTGCGTCACCAAAGTATATGGCAGTAACACAATTGCTGCCGCGCCCAGTTGACATACTGTCGTTTCCATCGGAGGAATTTCCGGCATAAACTTATTCATCAGAACAACGGAACAATAAAGGGCTGCTGCCGCCAAACCAAAAAAGATGCCTCTGATATCGATGCCTTGCCCCATTGCCGTCCCGGAAACCAGGACGACCCCAAATACGGCTGCAACCGTACAGATTCCCTTTAACCAGGTCAGTCGTTCTTTCAATACCAGGGGTGACAATATTGTAACAAAGACCGGCGCCATATAATAACATAATGTCGCAACCGCAACGGTTGTATAACGATACGCTTCAAACAAAAAAATCCAGTTTACCCCAATGGCAATGCCAGATATTAATAATAGCCGCCACTTACGCCGAATAATCGCCCGTGCAGGTTTTTGTCTGGTCACCAGCATGACCATCATCAAAAAGGCAGTTCCAATAACAGCGCGGGATAAGGCAATCACGGTAGACGTCAGGGAAATGTTTGAAACAATAATGCCAATTGTCCCAAATATCGTCATGGCCGTTACCATTTTTATTTTTGCCGCCATTGCTCTGTCCTCACTTTCATGTCTCCGGTGCCAGCGTGGAAACATATGCCTCAATTGCCGGCCAGCTGGTATAAACCGTTCCCTGGATCATCTCCGGACTGCCGCCGCCCCGGCCATTTAAAGCACGGTTTAAATCGCCGGCCAATTCCCGCAGATTGATATTCCTTGCTGCCATAACATATTTCCAACCTGCTTTCGCATCTCCGGAGCAAATCATAACCAGCTCGGCCTTCAAAAGCAGGGCCATCGCAAAATGCCGCAGCTGAAGCGGCTCTAAGTTTTCTTCCTGAAGCAGAATTGTCCTGGTACCGGTCGGATAGGTTTCCGCCTTATATGCAAACAACTGCTTATAAAGTGTGCCAATCTTTAAATCTTTGAAAGCACTTTCCTCTTTCAGCCGTTTTGTTGCTGCCGTTACTTCACCGGCCTTGCTGGAAAGCAATGTTGAAATGGTCAGAACGGAATCGTGCTTCTGCCGGTAATCATCCAATGCCCGGCGGCCACAAAGCAGGGAAATGCGGGTACCACCCTTATAATGAATGGCACCAATGATCTTAAGGATTCCAATTTCACCGGTACGGGCAACATGAATGCCACAGCATGCACAGCAGTCGGCCTGCGGTACAGTGACAATCCGAACAGCTCCTGCCAGTTCCTTTTTACTGCGGTATTCCATGCGATCTAACACATCCTTTTCCGGAAACTCCACCTTGACCGGCAGGTTGTCATATATTCTTTGATTCGCTTCTGCTTCCGCCCAGAGCAGCTCCTCCTCCGTAAACGTACCGTTAATATCAATGGTAATTGCATCACTGCCCATGTGAAAGCCAACATTATCAAAGCCAAAACGCGAATGGATGATGCCGGACAGAATATGTTCGCCGGTATGGTTCTGCATAATTGAGAAACGGCGTTCCCAGTCAATCGCACCGGATACTTTGCTGCCTGGAACAAGGGGCGCATCAATTTTATGGATAATCATTCCGTTTTTTTCATGAACCTCCAGCACCCGGGCCTCACCTAAAATTCCGGTATCATAAGGTTGTCCGCCGCCTTCCGGATAAAACGCGGTCTGGTCAAGCTGTACCAGGAAATGGCTGCCTTCTGGTTCACAGGCAGTTACTCTGGCTTCAAATTCTTGTTGATAGGGGTCTTCGTAATATAGTTTCATCAGAATATTTTTTCACTCCTTAATTAGCCGTAATGCTACAGGTAGCCCTGTATCTTAAAATTAAACTTCATCCGTGCCGTCGTCTCCAGTAATATCATCTTCCTGCTCGTAGTAGTAGGAGTAGTCTACGCCCTTCATAAACACCTCACGGTCGTTTATTTTATCGGTCAGGGCATTTTCGAGCAGCCCTTTGATGCGTGTTGGGTCCGTTGTGCTCTCACGCATTGCCGTGAGATAATCGTTCTTGGCAATTTTGCTCCAATCTACGCATTGTTTCAGATTTTTCTTTAAAATTAAATCGAGCCAAATGCGTGTGCTTCTGCCGTTTCCCTCCATAAACGGATGGGCGACATTCATTTCTACATATTTGTCAGTGATTTCGTCAAGGCTTTTTTCAGGCATTTGTTCGATTGTTTTCAATGTGTTTTCCAAAAACTGAACAGGGGCAAAGCGAAAACCACCCTTTGCAATATTCAGTGTTCGTATTTGCCCTGCAAAGTTGTACAAGCCCCCGAACAGATAGCCGTGAGTCTGCTGCAAGCCTTTGACAGTACCAACCTCTATGGTATTCGCTGTATGTGAACCATTCGATAAAACGATTTGCTTGTTTGCTTGGAAAATTTTTCGCAAGCTCTTTTACGCCGTCATAATCAAGCACATTTGCCAAACGCTTTTTGCCATCGGGTGCGGTGAATTTGAACTGGGTAGTAACACTACCCAGTTGATTGTTTTCACGCTTGAGCTTCGCTTTGAGATACTTCCAGTAGTTGCGATTTTTCTCGTAATCCGTTTCGCAACGCAAAACGCCGACAATATCAAGCACCGAAAACCACCATTTGGAATGCTCATCATCCCAAACGGCACGAACCTCAGTATCATCAAAAAATCGAATTGAAATTTTTTGCTCCATTACAGCACCTTCCTAACCATATCGGGACTATATGTAGCGTAAATCATATCATCAAGGTTGATAAATTCCATCATATTTTCGCGCGTCACGTTGGACTTAAAGGTGACCTTCTGACATATCTAGTTGTACTTACATGATAACCTCCTGCCCAGTGTTCTTCCTTTCTTCTAGCCAGGTATTTGAATAAATATAAAAATGCCCTTATATTATAACACGCAAGCTGTGAATTTCCAATATAACTTTTGATATCTCAAAACCACTTCTTTGCAATGGACTTCAACGCATGATGTTTATTATTTCGCACCACAAAAAACAGAAGCCCTGTAATCACCTGGATACAGAGTGACTACAAAGCTTCCGGTATCTCATCCGGCACTTTTCGCTTATTGCTTCTTTATCTTTTCCAACAACATTTTCCCACACTCAATCTGGTTCGGAATCGTTCCGTTCTCATCCTTTACCCGCCAGATATCCGGGGTGATTTCATCTGCCACATAAATCTTACCGTTTTCATCATATCCCAGTTCAATCTTAAAATCAATCAGCGTCAGATTCATACCGGCCAGTTCTTTCTTTAAGATTTCTCCCACTCTTACCAGTACATCCAGAGCTTCATCATACTGTCCTTCTTTTAAAATCCCTTTCATTAAGCAAAGTCTCTCACTAATCAGCGGATCGCCTTGTGCATCATCCTTAAGCGTAACCTCCAGATATGGCGGCTCAAAAGCAATTCCTTCTTCCAGGGTAAATCTGCGGCACATGCTGCCGGCTGTAAAATAGCGCAAAACAAATTCCAGCGGCGGCACTGTAAGATTACGGACCGCCATCAGATTTTCATCTAACCGGGTGCCAAGATACTGGGTTGGTATATTGTTCTTTTCCATCAGATCGAAGAAATAGCTGGAAATTGTCAAACCAATTTTTCCTTTTCCCTCTACGCTTCCGCCAACGGTGTTGGAACCGGGATCAAAGACACCGTTCTCTCCGGTTGCATCATCTTTGAAAAATAAGAATACGGAATTATCCGCCTCGTTAAGCAGAACAGATTTTGTCTTGCCATCATAAAGTGTTTTCATTTTTCATTTTCCTTTCGGGTGTATTTTTCTGCTTATATTCTAGCATAGAACTGACCCGGTGTCACTATGTTTAATAAGTAGTTTTAATAATGAACACTTATTAAATCAGCACTGCTAATCTATCTTGTCCCCATAATCTGGAAGAGTACTCTAATCAGCTATAATCGAATTTTCCACTGTTCTTTTCTTCCAGCGCCTTGATCAAATCATATACCACTTCATTGTACGGGCACGGGATATTCATTTCTCTGCCCATGCGAATCAGTGCACCGGAAAACATCTCTATCTCTGTGGGCCGCCCAGCATCAATATCCTGCAATGTAGAGTAGCGTTGTGTCGGTTTATATTCACCAGACTTGAATTTCTCGGAGATCTCAACGCCTTTGGCATGGGCGACGACAACTACCTCATGCCTCAGTTTTCTACACAGATCATCCATATACCGGCTATCATCATATGCTCCGGCGCCCACACCCAAGATTGCCTGCGGAAGATTCCGGGAAATATTTACGCCAAATTTATCCCATATATCATGCAGGATATTCGAACTTAGATGATATACTATCGGAGTACCGTCAAACACGGATGTCACTGTCTGTACTTTGAGTTCCTGACCGATTTCTGTTCCCGGCATTCCAAGATAGACTCCGGTGGCACCTTTGGGCAACGGAAAGTTTACAGAATTCCCGGATCGCTGAGAAGAAATCCGGATCATTGCATAAATCATTTTCTCCATGCCGATCCGGCTGCCAATGATCTCTTCACTGTCGATTCCATTTAAAAGACTTACAACAATGGTATGTTCTCCCACTGCTGTGTGAATATCCTCCAAAGCATCCTTCAGTCCATTATATTTGAGGCATACAAAAAGTACATCCACTCCCTTCGCCTGTTCTGGCGTTTTTACATGCAGATCGTATTTTCGGTCATTGATGATAAGACCCTGATTCTTCAGACGAGTCTTTCTTTCTCCGTCTGCAATCACCCATAGGCTGTCGCCAAATTTTTCAGACAGTCCCATCACAAGATAGGAGCCGATGGCACCTGCCCCCAGAATACCAATATTAAGCTTTTTTTCCGAATCACCCATGCTGTTCTCCTATCCTCTCTGCCATTGGTTAGTCTCTGGTATATTTTTTCACTTTACCGGATTTGAAATACTTCCGATTCCCTCTATGCTGATTTCAATTGTATCTCCAGGATGAAGGCAGGATACTCCTGCCGGTGTTCCTGTGGCAATGATATCCCCTGGCTCCAGCGTCATATATGTAGTAATAAATTCAATCAGTGCCGGAATATGGAAATTCATATCAGAGGTGTTCATATACTGCACGACCTCTCCGTTCAGCCTGGTCTCAAGCATCGCATTTTCCGGATCGATCTCATCCGTCACGACCGGTCCGATTGGTGCAAAGGTATCGCAGCCTTTACCGCGGGCCCATATTACATCCTCCTTGAACATAGTCTCATCTGTAACATCATTGATACAGGAATATCCAAAAATATACTCCATGGCATGTTCACTTTTGACTTTGGAGCATTTTTTCCCAATCACAACTGCCAATTCACCTTCGTAATGCACTTCATGCTCCGGATCAGGCAGACATATGTGATCTCCAGACTTGATGACAGCAGTCTTTGGCTTCTGGAAAATCCTCGGTCTTACTGGATATTCTCTCTTCTTTGCATCCAGAAATGATTTATAATTTGCACCTACACCGATGATCTTGCCCGGCACATAAGGCACCAGAAATTTTACACTATCCGCTGGCAATTTAGTACCGGTTCTTTTGGCTCCGAAAATATAATCTCCATCCAGTTCAAATACGGTGTCATCCTGCAGTTCTCCAAATACTTCTTTTCCGTTGTATTCATATCTGATATATTTCATTTTTCTTTCTCCCCTTTAATTTTATTTTAACCTGTTCACTGGCCATGTAGGCACTTTCCCACTTAAAACCTCGTCCACACCAATAGCAGCGTGTAATGCCATATTGTCTGTGCTTTCTTTCGAGAGCGATGAATTATGCTGGGATAGAATAACATTATTCAGTTTTAAAAGACAGCTATCCACACTAAGCGGTTCTTCTTTATATACGTCCAGTGCTGCTCCCCGAATGACTCCCTCGGTAAGAGCCCGGCAGAGATCCTCCTCCACATATACATCTCCGCGGGCACAGTTGATAAAATATGCACTTTCTTTCATCTTGCAGAAAGTATCGTAATTGAACATATTCCTGGTCACAGGAGTGGACGGCACATGTACTGTAATAAAATCTGCTTCCTCAAGAACGGTATCCATTTTCTTTACCATCGTAAGCAACGGATTTTCAAAATCAACTGGCACAAGGTTATATGCTATCACATGCATCCCGAGTCCGTTCATAGCTTTCTTGGCCACCAAACTTCCGACTCTTCCAAGACCGATGATTCCAAGCTTAGAATCCTTCAACTCTCTTCTGGTCGATGGCATTTCATCGCGGTACTTCCAGTCTCCTGCGTATGTATTTAAATCTGCCGTTTTCAGCTGGCAGCCCAGTGCCATAATCAGGGACAGGGTGTATTCCGCAACAGCATTGATATTGGAAACTGGCGCATTTGTTACCTGAATGCCAAGCTTCGTTGCATCATCAACAGCAATGTTATCCACTCCTGTTCCATGTCTTGCAACTACTTTCAGCTTCCCGCCTGCTTCCAGTACTTCTTTGGGATAACGGGCATTTCTGACAATTAGTCCATCGGCATCGGCAATCTCTTTCTTTAAGCTTTCCACATCTGTCGGAACACCAATCTTCAGCTCATATCCTTTTTCAAGCAGATAGTTCTTTCCGCTTTCTGAAATATCCTGTGGTATTAAAATTTTGTACATTTTCCTCCTCCTAATTGATTTGATATTTTTCAATAATATCTCTGTTTACCTCTACTCCGATTCCCGGCGCAAGAGGTACACTGACATATCCATCCTTGTACTCCACGCCATCATTAATCAGATCCAGGCGAAATGGGTGACTGGATTGGTCAAACTCCAACAGCATTTCAAGCGGATGCATGGAGATTGGTGTCGGAGCCAGACTTGCTATGTACTGCAGTGATGCCGCCAATCCCACCCCGGATCCCCATGCATGTGGAATAATCATGGTATTCCATGCCTGTGCCAGCGCAGCGATCTTTTTGCACTCCGTAAATCCACCACAGGAGCAGAGATCCGGCTGATAAATATCCAGAGCCCCGGCTTTGACCCACTCTTTAAAAGCAATTTTCCCAAAAATATTTTCTCCGGCAGCAATATATGCACTTGTCAGGTTTCTGAGCTGTACATATCCATCAATATCTTCCGGCGGAAGGAGTTCTTCGAAGAACTCAATCTTTTCCGGTTCCAATTCCAACACAATTCTTCTGGCCACAGAAAGATTATATGCACAGTTAAAATCAGCCATCAGCATAATATCAGGTCCGATCGCCTGGCGGATTGCCCGGATATATTCAATATCCTCTTTTGATCCAAAACCTGCTTTCAGCTTCATTCCTTTAAATCCTTTTTCCACATATCCAAGAGCCTCTGTAATAGAATCTTCCGGATACTTCTCATCCTCCTTTCTGAAAAATCCCGTAGCATAAGCTTTGATCTTCGTCCGGAATTTTCCTCCTGTTAAATTGCATACAGGCTGGCCCAATTCCTTCCCTATGGCATCCCATAGTGCAATGTCCAGGCCGCTCAGCGCGTTAATTGCTACCCCCTGCTGCCCATATGGTCTGGATATGTTATAAAGCTCCTCCCATATTACTTCAACGTCAAATACATCTTTTCCAATAATCATTGGCGCGTAACAATGCTCGACGAAAGCTGCTGCAAGCTGTGGTGGCTGTTGTCCGTGACAAAGACATTCACCAAAACCAATAATTCCATTATCGCATTCCACTTCTACAATAACTGTACTTCTTACCTTAATCCATCCCTGTGATGATCGATACGGTTTACTGACAGGGGCCTGCAGTACATGAACCACAACACTTTTAATTTTCATATTCTCTTCTCCAGGAACTATATTTCTGCAAGATGTATCACCTCTTTTATACAATCTGAATCTGAAACCAGATAATTGATATATCCGCTCCTCAATGCTCCCAATACAGCTTGGGCAAATTCCTTTCCATAACTGACTGCCAAAATTTTCCTCGTTTTGATTACGTCCATATTAACGCTGACAATACTGCTATTTAAGTCAAGCTCCGGAAACTGTCCATTTATATCAAAGGCTCTTCCAAACATAGCACCCACGACCTTTGCTTTTATTACCGACGAAAATTGCTCCCGGTCAATAAAGCCCTGCCAGATATGTGTCTCCTGATTGGCCTCCAGTCGAGGAATCGTCGTCATCAGCAGAGATGCTTTTCTGGTTGCATCAAGTGTTTCTGCTATGGTCGGCACCTTAAACAGATGTTCTCTTGCTTCCTGATCATCAAAGACCAGCGGCGCATCAAGATAATACGGCTTGCCACCATAAAATTTTGACAGCCTGGTCACCACATCCCGGGCATAATGCCGTCCTGCCGTACGTGCCTCCATGCCCATCAGCTGCACAAAGGATACTTTTTGTACTGTTGGTTCGCCAAGATAAGCTGTAATATCATGGAATATGGATCCTCTGGTAACTCCAATCAAATCGCCTGAATGGATATTCTCCTTCATCCATTCTGCAAGTGCCTTGCGGACCCTTACTCCGGTACTGTCTCCTGCTGTTTCTTGTGCTATTTCTGAGTTAACTATAACTGCCTTGATATGAAACAGCTTCTGCAGCTTCTCTTCATAATACTCATTGTGCTCCGCACAGAAATTGACTCGGATATCCACAATTCCTTGTTCTCGTGCCCTCTTAAGCATCCTTGAAACAGTAGATCTTGAAGTATAAAACCGTCTGGCAATTTCATCCTGGGATATCCCATCTAAGTAATACATTGCTGCAATTGTGGATAAAGCCTGCAAATTATTCTCATCCATACTCTTCACTCTGATTTACCTCTTCTGTAATTATTTTTCCAAATCTTCATTGCAATGAAGATAACTGGCGCGATTATGCTGATCCAGAAGAACAAGGTTCCGATGGATACTCTTGTAAGGCAGGATTGAAAAGAACCATAATAGGTGATTGACCTGCGCAGATTTGTCTCAATGATACCGCCAAGGACAAATCCGATAATCAACGGCGCCACAGGATAACCATTATTTTCAAACAGATAACCAATAAATACCAGTACTAACATATAGTATACTTCAAAAACATTATTATTTAAACTGATACATCCAGTTACACAAAAAACAGTGATAATTGGTAGCAGATAGGTGTTCGGCACCGACAACATTTTTACAAGCCACGGAATAGATACCGACTGCAGGGCAAACATAACAAAGTTAGCCACAAAAACCGCCAGGATTGTCGTTCTGAAAACCTCCGGGTTATTCTGGAGCATGATTGGCCCGGTGGATATTCCAAGAAGTGTAAATGCCCCCAATATAATAGAAGTATTCGTATCCCCTGGAACACCAAGGGCAAGCATTGGAATCAATGCTCCGCCTACCGTTGCATTATTAGCTGACTCAGGAGCTGCGATTCCGTGCGGATTACCAGTACCAAAAGAATCCGGATTTTTTGAAAACCGTTTTTCCATGGCATAACCCATCAGGCAGGCAGGTCCGCCTCCAAGACCCGGAAGTATACCGACAATGGTTCCCAAAATACTTCCCCTTATGAATGTTCCGGCCAGTTCCTTTATATCCTTCAGGGGCAGAGTATAAAATCTTTTCTTTTCCAGCTTGATTTCCGGTTTGAGTTTTAATATACTCCCGGCATTCTTGACAATCTCCGGCATTGCAAATACACCAATAACTAAAGCAACCATATCAAAACCATTTTTCAAACTGACGTTGCCAAAAGAAAATCTTGTTGCCACACCGTCAATAGGTGACAATCCCACGGTAGTCATCAGAACACCGATCAACATGGTGATCATGCCCTTTAGTGGATCTCCCTTCATCAGAAATGTGGCAAGAATCAATGCCATAAGAGCTGTTCCGAAATATTCCCATGGACCAAATCCCAAAGCCAGTTTTGCCAGCGTTGTTGCAAAAATCATCAGCATCAATGAACTAAAAGTCCCACCCACAAAGCTTGCAAACACACCGATACTCATAGCTTTGGCACCTTCACCCTTCTGTGCCATAGGATAGCCGTCAAAGGTGGTTGCTACTGCAGCTGACGAACCTGGAATCTTAAGCATAATTGCACTTACCAACCCACCAGACACACCACCACAGTAAATTCCCATCATCAGACATATTGCAAGACTGGTATCCATCTTAAAAATCATCGGAAGTACCAGTGCTAACGCAATCGGCGTGCTTAATCCTGGAATACATCCAAAGATGGTTCCCATTACAACACCAATACACATACAAACTAAAGACAAAGGATTAAAAACATTCATGAATATTGTGCCCCAGTTCATATTTTTCCCCCTTTCTCACGCCAGAAATCCTTTCGGCAGGTTTACCGAAAGAACACCCGCGAACATAAAATGCATCACTATTACAAAAGCAATTAAAAGACCATTTCTAATTAAAATCTCCTGTTTCCCACCATGATTCCTCTTCTGCAGATAGTACAGTCTGTTGACAACAACAAGAAGGAACAAGCCAGTTGCCGGAATATAGCCCAGAGTTTTTAACACTACTACATAAATCACCAGACATAGTACAAAGAATAATCTTGCAGGCTCCAGTAATTCTTTCCAGACAAACTTTTTTTTCTCTTTCTGCATGATAATCTGTATAATCCGTATCACCAGACAAACACATAATAAAACAATAACAACTCGCGGAAACATGGCTGCTCCACCGGAAGCATCCATCTTGCTCACCCTAAATGTACCTGCCAATGAATATAAATATATGGATATGACGAAAAACATGGCTAAAAAAATAATTTCTCCCATCACAGATCCCCTTTTCTAAATGATCCGCAGAATTTTCTTTCTGCGGATCAAACCTGTGCATTACATACACGGCAATCACTGATTTATTGGAATAATGCATTCACTTTGTCTACGGTATCTGTCTGCACTTTTTCACAATATTTATAGTAATCGGATACGCCCATCCAGCTCGTGCCATAATACAGTTCCTGTAACGCCGTCTGACACTCCGGATCTTCGGATGCCAGTTTCACAATGCTGTTGATGTACTCCACCGCTGCCGGATCCATATCCTTCGGCCCCCAGAAAGAATATCGCTGTGCCAGAAAATCCGGATCCATATCATAACCAAGATCATTCAACTTTGGAATATCCTCGCAGTTTTTAACATCTGCATCTGTAAACAAAACAAGGCATTTAAAGTCTCCTCCCTTTACATAATTCACAACAGAAGCATAAGCATCTACATAAGCATCCACGCGATTGCTGAGAAGTTCCGTCTGTTTTGCTTTTTCTTCCACATCAGTGAACTGGAAAGAAAACCCTTCTTTATCTGCCATCACATACTCTGCAAGAGTTGGCAGGGTTCCTGCAACCCCTCCGATCAAAAGCTTTTTTTCACCTGCAGCCTTGACAAAATCCCCATATGTTTCATAGCCTGAATTACTGTTAACAACAAGTGCCATATA
>Ga0153928_1000066_pt1 | contig 53606 bp, 47 predicted proteins | sample TSNJ012MetaG_FD_106656 | JGI IMG/M metagenome (GOLD analysis project Ga0153928, IMG submission 106656) | Attine ant fungus gardens microbial communities from New Jersey, USA - TSNJ012 MetaG | ecosystem: Host-associated > Fungi > Mycelium > Unclassified | place: USA: New Jersey, Wharton State...
CTTCCACGATAGCCGCCCTGACCCTGGGGACGGTCACTGCTTCCACGATAGCCGCCCTGACCCTGGGGACGGTCACTGCTTCCACGATAGCCGCCCTGACCCTGGGGACGGTCACTGTTTCCGCGATAGCCGCCCTGACCCTGGGGACGGTCACTATTTCCGCGATAGCCGCCCTGACCCTGAGGTCGGTCACTATTTCCGCGATAGCCGCTCTGACCCTGAGGTCGGTCACTATTTCCGCGATAGCCGCCCTGACCCTGAGGTCGGTCACTATTTCCGCGATAGCCGCCCTGACCGGAACGATTGCCATATTGGCCTCTGTTCCCCGAAGAACGGGGTGTTGGCCGGTCCGCCGCACGGACCTTTTCCATATCCACAAAACGGGGCGCCGGTTTCGCTTCCGGTTCCGGCTTCACTTCTGCTGCAGATATCACAATCGTTTCCGGCTTCGGAGCCGGTGCTGCCTTCGGTTTCACTACTGCCTTTTCCGCCGGTTTTCCCGCCGGCTTTCCCGCTGGCTTTTCTGCCGGCTTCTTCGCCTGGGATGACCCGCCATTTCCCGGACGGGATTTCAGGCTGTTTTGGGTGCTGTTTTGCTTCCGGAACACTGCCGTAATTTTCTTCTTCTTAGGTTCTCCTTCTTCTCCTGCCTGTGCAAGAGTGGTCTTTGGTTCTTTATCTAACATCTCATCTTTATTTTTATCCATTGCCATGCTCACTACCTCCGTCATAATTACTATCTGCTAATTGCCGTTCCACCGCTTTTGCAAACCCTTCGCCCGTCACTGCCAGAGATGCCCTCTGTTCTTTGCCAATCACATGACCCAGGCTGCTCTTGTCACTGCAAATGTAAAAAGGCACATTGTAGTGAGTACACATGTTGCGGAACATTTTTTTCGTGTTATCCGACGCGTCTTCGGCCACAATTACTAAAAACGCAAGCTTGCTCCTCACCGCTTTCTCTGTGGAAAACTCCCCACTGGCAATTTTCCCTGCTTTGGCGGCAAGCCCAAGCATCCCGTACGTCTTACTTAGATTCAACTGCTGCCAGCTCCTCTCTCAGCCGATCATAGACCTCTGCTGGTATGGACATTTTGAAGGAGCGGTCCAGGCCTTTCGTCTTCGCCGCCTTCTCAAAGCAATCCATACTCCGGCAAAGATAAGCGCCGCGCCCATTCTTCTTACCGGTTGTGTCAATTAGAAATTCGCCCTCCGGCGTCTTCAGCACACGAATCAACTGCTTTTTGTCTTTCATTTCGCCGCAGCCTATGCAGGCTCTTTGCGGCTGTTTCCGAACAATACCCACGTAATCACATCCTATCCTTTACTCTTTTGGAAGAATCATCTCTTCCGCTTCTATACCCTCAAATTCGCCTTCGGAATATTCTCCTTCTTCGAATTCCTCGTAGTAATCCTCAATATATCCGATTTCTTCGAACAGGCCACTTTCTCTGGCCTGACTTTCGCTCTTAATATCTATTTTATAACCGGTCAAGCGTGCTGCCAGCCTGGCGTTCTGTCCTACCTTACCGATCGCCAGAGACAGCTGATAATCCGGTACCACCACCTGGGCAGTCCTTTCATCGTCATCTGCCAGTACACAGATTACCTTCGCCGGACTTAAAGAATTCTCAATTAACTCAGCGGAGTTATCACTCCAGTTAATAATATCGATTTTCTCACCGCGAAGCTCTTCTACTACAGAGTTCACACGGGATCCGTTAACGCCGACACAGGCTCCTACCGGATCCACATTCGGTTCATTGGACCATACCGCCATCTTGGTACGGGAACCGGCCTCACGGGAAATCGCCTTAATTTCCACCGTGCCGTCCTGAATCTCCGTCACCTCTGATTCAAACAGGCGTTTCACCAGCTCCGGGTGTGTCCTGGATACCAGAATCCTTGGACCTCTTGTATGGTCTCTAACCTCCAGGATCAATACCTTGATCCGCTCGGTCGGTTCATATATCTCACCTTTTACCTGCTCATTCTCATTCAAAAGTGCATCCGCTTTTCCCAGATTCACACTGATATTCCTACCGATGTAACGCTGGACAATTCCCGTTACGACCTCACGCTCTTTGGCATAGAACTGGTCGAACACCACCTTACGTTCCTCTTCCCGGATCTTCTGCAAAATCACGTTCTTAGCATTCTGAGTCGCGATACGTCCGAATTCCCTGGATTTAATCTCCTGGCGGACAATATCACCTACTCCGAAATTTGCGTTAAGCTTTCTGGCATCATCGAGACTGATCTGCATGACCGGATCTTCGACCTCCTCAACCACCTCTTTCTCAGCATAAAGTTCATAATCGCAGGTATCCCGGTCAATCTGTACCTTTATATTATCAGCCTTGCCAAAATGGTTCTTGCAGGCGGTCAGCAGAGAAGTTTCAATTGCTTCCAGCAGTGTTTCTTTGCTGATGTCTTTTTCCTTCTCCAGGATATTCATCGCCTCCAGTAATTCTTTATTCATTTTCCGTTATCCTCCTTTAAAAGTCAAACGCCAGCCGGATTAGCGCAAGATTGCTCCGCTCCAATATGCGTTCTGTTTCTTCATCCTCTTCGATTGTAACCGTCGCGGCATCGTATGCCTTCAATATTCCACGGAATTCCTTCTGCTTATCCACCGGACGGAAGCAGCGAATTTCCACTTCTGCTCCCAGGCTTCTGGCAAAATCCTTCTCCTTCTTCAGGGGTCTTCCCAGACCAGGTGAACTCACCTCCAGAATGTAAGCTTCTTCAATAAAATCCATCTCATCCAGCCGGTCACTTAAAGTTCTGCTGACCAGCTCACAGTCGTCGATGGTAATGCCGCCGGGCTTGTCGATGTAGGCACGCAGGTACTTATTGCTGCCTTCCTTTACAAATTCCACATCTACCAGCTCATAAGAATGCTCCGCTAAAATCGGCTGCAGTATCTGTTCGGTCTTCTGTTCATAATCTTCGTATCTGGGCAAATGAATGATCCCCTTTCTAAAGTCGGATTTGAATTGTCCTAACAACGTTCAAAGAGTGGACTCGCGCCCACTCTTTCACTGTTTCTCTATATTTTCTAAAATATTGTATCACATATTTATGGAAAAAGCAAGCATTTTCTACATTTTCGTGAAATAAAAATGCAACCAAGGAATTCCTGATTGCATTAGGCAGTAGTCCATAGGGGAATCGAACCCCTGTTTCCGCCGTGAGAGGGCGGCGTCTTAACCGCTTGACCAATGGACCATATTTGTGTGCAACACATGCACAAGTGGTATTATATAGAAGGATCAAAAGATTGTCAACCATTTCTTTCCGATTAATACCTTTTTACCAAAATCGAGGCGACAGGATTTGAACCTGCGACCTCTGCGTCCCGAACGCAGCGCTCTACCAAGCTGAGCCACACCTCGATACCTTCGCTATTATATCGGTTTCGGTATTACTTGTCAAGCAATTTTTCAACTTTCTGCCCAAAACCCAAAGCAGAAAGCTGGCTCCTTTCATCTATATCCCGCAGCTCTTCTTCTCCCTTAATTTCCCAAATGGCCACATCCTCCAGATGCCGCTTCACTACAGCTTTTCCTCCCACGTCTCCAGTCAGTGCCAGCAGCTCCTCCCGGTAACAAGCTGAGAAAATATTGGGATTTCCCAAATGGCCATTACCGCTAACAGCAGCAATCCCCTTACCACTTGTGATAAACCGCTCCAGCAGGCATTCCAGTGTCTCATATTGCAGAAAGGGCTGGTCGCACACGGCGAACAGATAGGCATCCACATCGCCGGCGGCTTCGATTCCTAATCGGATGGAGTGAGAAATCCCCCACTCCGGATGAGGATTCTGCACTGCTGTAATCAAAGACCCTTCCAAATCCTTAAGAATCTCCTGGTACTGCGTAACCATAATCCGCTGATCTGCCGGTAATCTGAGGACATGCTCCACAATCCGGCGGTACATAGGAATTCCCTCCAACGGATACAGGAGCTTATTCCCTTGAAAACGCCGGCTATTGCCGGCTCCTAACAAGATTACGGCCACACGCTCCTTCAAAGCGCCAAAAGCCGCCTGCTCTCCTCTCGCCTTTAAGAGCCCCTGCAGCTTCTGCGCGGTCTTAAATTCTGTCGGACCGTCTACTTTATTGAAGAAGATGCGATAATCACAGGATACTCCTTTACGGGTTCCTGAGGGATGACATAAAAGCTCTGCCAAAAGCTCACAGGTAACAGGCCTCTCTGCTTCTATTCCCAATAGTCCTGCCGCCAGCTCCGGGCGGAAGCACACCTCCCGCAGAGGACTTCCCATACAATCTGCCCCCGCAACACCGATTACCAGGTCACAGGCTTCCGGAATAACCGGCTCCCAATTGGCCGGTGCCTTCAGGGGAAGGCCCCTGGCACCGTCCGCCTCTACCAGAAGCACGTCCGCCCAGTTCCGAATTTCAGACAGCTTCTCCTCAGACACTCCACAAATTTTATCCAGGTTTAAAGGATCCTGCCAACCGGTCAGGAGTATTCCCTCCTGATTCAACACTTTCCGGACCAATTCTTCTTCACAATCCAGAATAAAAGGAACAGCCTTAGGCTTCCACATATGGGTGGAGGTAGTCAGAATCACCTTTCGCCCACTCTTCACCAGCTCTGCTCCCAGCCGATACAGCAGACTGGTCTTACCGCCGCCTCCCACCACGCAGACCAGGCACTTCCTAGCGAAATCCACCTCTAATGCGTCCATAATGCAATTTTGTTTTATTAAATTCCCGTCCCAGAATCTCCCCATATCTTACACCATCATTTCGTAGTAGTCATCCACATTCAGTCCGGCCGCGCCCACAGCATCACGCAGGCGATGCCGTTCTTCAACCGGTGCACACCAGGCCATTCCACACCCGGCACTGAGCTGCCGTGGAACCGGTATCAGCCGTCCCTTAAGCCCTGATTGGCGGCACAGCTTGTCCATGGCCATTGCCCCGGCTGTCGTGTGGAAGGTAATAATTAATTGAAGGCGTTTCTCTCTCATATCTTTAGGTTTCTTTCCTCCTTGCGATCTCTGCGACAGCCTCTGCCGCTATTAAGACCTCCTCCATCGTGTTAAAATGGGAGAAGCTGAAGCGCACGGCTCCCTGTTCGACTGTTCCCAGTGCCTGATGCATCCGCGGAGCGCAGTGAGCCCCTGGCCGTGTCGCAATCTCATATCCACGAGCCAGCTCGTCACTCACCTCGGAGGAATCCAGTTCTCCAATATTCAGTGCCACGATGGGTGCCCTTTCCCATGTTGAAAAATCCCCATAGACCCGGACACCTTCAATGGACTTCACGCCTTCAAAAAATGCCTTTGCCAAAGTGAGCTCCTGCTTACGGATACTGTCAAGTCCCACATTACTGATATACTCTATTCCTGCTTTTAGGCCGGCAATCCCATGACCGTTCAGAGTCCCGGCCTCCAACGCCTCGGGATATTGTTCCGGCTGTGACCTTTGATACGTCAGTACGCCGCTCCCTCCCACCTTCCAGGGGCGAATCTTAATGCCTTCCCGGATACACAAACCTCCTGTCCCCTGCGGGCCCAGCAGTCCCTTATGCCCGGTAAAGCATAGAACATCCAGGCACATTTCCTGCATGTGGATTGGAAATGTACCGGCGGTCTGAGAAGCGTCCACCAAAAACAACAGCCCATGCTTTCTGGCCATCTGCCCAATCCGTTTGATATCCAGCAGGTTACCGGTAAGATTCGAGGCGTGTGTGCAGATAATCGCTTTTGTTTCCGGTTGGACCAGTCTTTCAAAATCCAAATAATTAATGCATCCTTTTTGATCCGCCGGCACGAAGGACAGATTCACACCCAAATCCTCCAGCTGATACAAGGGCCGCAGAACAGAATTATGTTCTAAGTCCGTGGTAATGATATGATCCCCTGAAGCAAATAAACCATGGATACTAATGTTCAGAGCCTCTGTCGCATTAGCCGTAAAGACCACATGATCCGGCCGGGAGTAGCCAAAAAAGTCCGCCAACAGCGCTCTCGTCTCGTAGACTGTCCGGCCCGCCGTTAAGGACTGGTCATGGGTTCCCCTTCCGTAATTTCCCATGGAACGCATTGCATCTGCGACCCCATGAATCACGGATTCCGGCTTATGAAAACTGGTTGCCGCATGATCCAGATAGATCATGAAATATCACCTCCCCCACACTGCCGGCAATACAACGGGCCTTATCTGAAATGGTAACGCAGTTCTTCCGTTCGGATCCTCTGGGATCAATATCTGCGATCTTCAAGCCCTTCTTCACGGCAAATCCATACCGGATAATTCCACGCAGGACGCCGGCCAGGCCGGCCTTCACCGGTACATCACCAATATATGCAATTACCTGTCCCTTTTCAACCAGGTCGCTGATCTCCGCCAGGTTCCTTATGATACCGTTGGCAGGAGCATGGATGACACGCTCCTGTCCTCTGCCCTCAATCAATCCCGGAACGCCCGTATTCGGCAGTGCCTGCCCCTGGGTAATGATTCGCCCCAGATCATGGCCCCGCATGGTTTCAATCACTGCATGAACATCCACACCGGCCGTAAATCCCGGTCCCAGTCCGATTGTCAGGGGCGCCATCTCCATTCGGCTTCCCAGATTACGCTTAGCCAGAATTCCATCCACCAGTACCTTCGGCTTAAAGGCTTCTACTGAGTCCGCTTTCTCATCCACCAGCAGCGGAATTTCCCCTGCCTGCCATACACCTTCACAGCCCTCCGGCGTTTCCACCTTCCGGCAAACGACTCCTTCCACCTCTGTCATCCCATCATATACCGCTTCACAAAAAGCCACCCTCCGGCGAATCGCCGAGGGTCTGGCACATTCCAGAACCAGTACCTGGAAACCACACCGGTGCAGATGGTAGATCGTGCCGGTAGCAATATCACCGCCGCCCCGAACCAAAATCCGTTCTCTCATGCCGCCCTCCTTAGGGTTTGATAATTTTATCGGCTTCCTGCAGCTTCTCCAGGATCGTGTACATGTTCGTCACCTCTCCTACCATCAGCTGGCCGGTTAACTCATAATAGCTAAGACACGTTCCGCAGGACAGAATTTCAACCCCCTGGCCCTCCAATTCCTTCAGATCCTCCAGGGATTCAGAATCGGCTGTCGTCAGCTGTACACCTCCGTTATAAAACAATACTGCCGAAGGCAGCGTTTCCGACTGGGCCAGCGCATAGAGAAATCCTTTTAGGAGAACCTTTCCCAGCTCCTCATTTCCTGTTCCCATAAGTGCAGAACTGATGGCGACCACGGTACGGTTCTGACGGTCCGGCCCGCAGACCTCTGCCGTTCTGCCCTGTTCCGCCTCTTTCGCAGGCGCCTCCGGCTCTCCGGCGGTAATAACCACCCGGTAATCTCGCTCTGCAAGCTTTTCCGAATGGCAGGACAGTTGCTTCACCGACGCCATCTTCTCCAGATTCTGTACGGCAATTTCATTGTCTACATGAACCTCTACCGATCCGGCTCCACCTAGCTCTTGTAAAGCTTTCTTGGTCTTAATCACCGGAACCGGACACTGATCTCCCCTGGCATCTACCCGTATCATCTGTTTCATCCTCTCTCCTCCTATCGCTCAGAATGACAGCGCTATCGAGCTTTTTCGGCGCTCTCTACTTTATCACCAGCTTCCGATCCGCCGTAATTTCACCGATTATAGCACTGGAAATCGGGAGCGTCTGCAGTTCTGCAAGCAGGCTCTCCGCCTCCGCCGGCGGCAGGGCAATTAGCAGCCCGCCACTGGTCTGAGGATCATATAAAATCTCTTCCAAGGGAAAATCTTCCCGCAGAAATTCCACTCGATCGCCCAGATAATTCCGATTCCGCTGCCCTGCCGCTGTAATCAGGAACTCTTCAGCGTAGCCCCTAGCCTCCGGAATATAGGGAATCTGCTCCCCATACAAGACAGCGCCCCGGCCCTTGCCGGTCATCTCTGCCAGATGCCCCAGCAGGCCAAATCCCGTCACGTCCGTGCAGCCGTGAACAGCATAAGCCTTCATCCGCTCCGCGGCGTATTTATTCAGCGTAGACATAGAAGCTACCGCCTGCTCCATAGCTTCCACAGAGGCTTCGCCCACCCGGTCTGCGGTCGTCACGATCCCGACCCCCAAAGGCTTCGTCAGGATCAGCCGGTCCCCAGGCTGCGCGCCATTATTCGCATAAATCCGGTCCGGATGAATCACACCCGTCACAGACAGCCCATATTTGACATCCGTATCAAAGATTGAATGACCGCCGGCCAAAATGCCGCCGGCTTCCTGCACCTTCTCACTGCCGCCCTGCAGAATCTTTCCCAGAATATTCAGATCATAGTGCTCCGGAAAACAAACAATATTCAGCGCGGTCTTCACTTCCCCGCCCATGGCATAAATATCACTTAAGGCATTTGCTGCCGCAATCTGCCCAAAGGTATAAGGATCCTCTACCATCGGAGGAAAGAAATCCAGCGTCTGCACGATTGCCAGATCCTCCCGCAGCCGGTATACGGCAGCATCGTCACTGGAATCAAAGCCGATTAGCAGGTTTTCATCCTGCTTCCTGGGGAGCTTGTCCAACATCCGGCTCAAAGCGCCCGGTCCCAGCTTCGCCGTGCATCCCCCGCCCTTGCAGAATACAATATTCTCATCCATATAATCTACCTCTTCGTTATGCTCCATTTAAAATAGCGAATCGTAAAAGAAAGATTCTCTGCCGGCATCTAAGACAAAGAATCTAAAAAGTCTCTCGGAAAAGGGCCTCTACTATGACCCTGGATTTCTCGGCAAATGCCTCATATTTTTCTAAGAACCGGAGACCCTCCTGGGTCAAACGGGAGCCGCCGCCATGCTGACCTCCAATGGTACGGTCCACTAAAACAATGCCCAGCTTCTGCTCAGCCACATCCAGAATTTTCCAAGCCTTGCTGTAAGCCAGCTCCATTTCCTTGGCTGCCTTGTTTAAAGACCCGGTCGATTCAATTTTGCGCAGCAATTCTGCTACACCGGAACCAAATGCCTTCTCACCTGTGTCGTCATAAATGCGGATTGCCATTTTCACCTGCATACCATCACACCCCTTTGCTTCACATTGTAACGGATTCCGAAGCCTTTGGCAAGGACTTCAGGTATGAATCCTCTTTACAAGCTCTCCGCCAAGAATTCCAACCACTACACCCGCTGCCAGTCCGGACACCAGTAATACCGGCAGATAGTAGATCAGCTTCCCGGTTTCTAATACAAAAATTGCTACCAGAATCTGTCCCACATTATGGGCCACACCGCCGGCTACACTGACGCCCACCATACTGAATTTCTTACTGCGCTTCAGCAGAATCATCGCCAGCCAGCTGAGAATCCCGCCGGCCAGGCTATACGCAAGGCTAAACAGGTTGCCAAAGGTGGCGGCCACCAGAATCATCCGCACGACATTCAATAGCAGGGCATCCCGGCTACTCATACGGTACAGTGAAAACAGTATCACCAGATTGGTCAGTCCCAGCTTCATTCCCGGCACAGCAAAAAGCACGGGAATCTGCGCTTCTATGTAGCTTAACACAAAAGCCAGCGCAGTCAGCAGACCATACAGGGCTACTTTTCGTTCCCTCATGCTTCCTCCTATCCTGCAAGTATATTATACTAACGGGCTACTTCATCGACGGAAGAAGCTTCGCCTCCCTGGATTTCTGCCACCACCCGGTTAGGCAGACAGACGATGGTTTGTCCGTCGTAGCTCACCTCTCCCTGATGGACACAGAGCAGATCCGGGCAGTCCGCCTCGGCGAAAAGCGCCTTCCCATTCTGGATCACCAGGGTATTATGCCGACCCCCTACTCCTTCCAGAATAACGGTTCTGTCCTCCGCAAGGTCATAAGTCTCTGTAACCCTGCCGTCAATTCGTATCACCACCTGGCTGCCGCCGGCTTTCGTGAGCTGCATCCAGATAAGGGCAGCGCCTGCCAGAAGCAGAACACCGCCAATCAATAACCAGTCACCCTTTTTCATTCTGCGTCAAAGCCCAGATCATCCAACAATTCCTTTGCGGTTGCCACACAATGCTCACAGCCGTCAATCGTCACAGTCCTATTTTCCCGGCTGATCTCATACGTAAGGCCTGCGCCTTCCAATGCCTTGCCGATTCTCTCCACACACTTCTCACAATGCATCTCCGGTACCTGTAAGGTCGTCATCTTGCACCCTCCTTTATTTCACTAATTTTTGTATGATTCCACAGAGTTCGTCTACCACTTCCTCGTCGCCCTCCCGGATCTCTGCCACCACGCAGCTTTTGATATGACTATTCAGCAGAACCCGGTTAAAACCATCCAGTGCGGACTTTACCGCTGAAACCTGCGTGAGAATGTCCACACAATAGCGTTCCTCTTCCACCATAGACCGGATTCCGCGGATCTGGCCCTCTAAACGGTTCAGGCGGTGGATCAAATCCTTGTACTCCGCCTCACTCCGGTTCTTCCTTCCTTGACAGCTATCCATACCGTTCCCCCTAATCATTCAGATGTACATACCGCAGGCGCAGGGCATTTCCTACCACGCACACGGAACTTAAAGACATGGCAAATCCGCCTAACATAGGATTCAGCAGAGGACCTCCCAGAAGGTGGAGCAGGCCGGCCGCCACCGGAATCCCCAGTATATTATAGAAAAAGGCCCAGAATAAATTCTGTCGGATATTACGGATCGTTTTGCGGCTTAAGTGAATCGCCCGGAATACATCCATCAGATCAGAGCGCATCAGCACCACATCCGCTGACTCTATCGCGATATCACTTCCGGTCCCGATGGCCATTCCAATCTCGGCTTGTGCCAGAGCGGGCGCGTCATTAATTCCATCACCTACCATCATAACGGTCCAGCCGTCTTTTTGCAAGTCCCGAACTGCGCCGGCTTTATCACCGGGCAATACCTCGGCAATCACATGGCGGCCATCCAGTCCCACCTGCGAAGCAATGGTCTCTGCGGTTCTGCGGTTATCTCCTGTTAGCATATAGACTTCGATCCCCCACTCCTGCATCCGGATGATGGCCTTTTCACTGGTGGGCTTCACGGTATCCGCTACACAGATAATGCCCCCCAGCTCTCCGTCTATTACCACAAACATGGGCGTTTGCCCCTTCTCCGCGGCCGCGGCCGCATAATCCATTACCTTTCCCGTCAGTCTGGTCTGGAAAATCAAATCCAGCATTGCCTGATTCCCAATGGCTACCAAATGGCCTTCCACCATGGCCTCCACGCCCTTGCCGGTAATGCTCCGGAAGTCCTCCGGCTGCGCCAATTCCAGCTTCTGCTTTCTGGCATACTCCACAATGGCTGTCCCCAGAGGGTGCTCCGAAAGCAGCTCGCAGCCAGCTGCAATCCGAATCAGATCCGGATCTCCTGTCAGCACATCCACCACCTGGGGATTGCCCTCGGTGATCGTGCCGGTCTTATCCATGATTACCACGTTTACCTTGTGCATGATCTCCAATGCTTCGCCGCTCTTAACTAGAATTCCATGATTGGCTCCCACTCCTGTTCCTACCATAATGGCCGTCGGCGTCGCCAGTCCCAAAGCGCACGGGCAGGCAATTACCAGCACCGATACGAAAATTGTCAGGCAAAAGGAGATATCCTCTTCTCCGAAAATCCCCCAGGACAGCGCCGCCACCAGGGCAATTGCCATAACCACCGGCACGAAATATCCTGCCACCAAATCGGCCGTCTTAGAAATCGGCGCCTTGCGCCCCTGGGCATCCTCCACCATCTGGATAATCTTTGACAAGGTGGTTTCCTTACCCACCCGGGTCACTTGTATTTCCATAGCGCCATTATAATTCATGCTGCCGCCGATGACAAAATCCCCCGAATTCTTCTCCACCGGCAGACTCTCTCCTGTGAGCATGGACTCATCCACACTGCTGCTGCCTTTCATAATCATGCCGTCCAGCGGAATTCGGGCCCCCGGCTTAACCAGCAGGCGGCTGCCTTTCATAACCGCTTCGGTAGCCACTTCTACATCTCCGCTTTCCGTCAGTAAAATGGCGGTATCCGGCGTCAGCTCCATCAGCTTCCGGATGGCCTGAGAGGTCTTCCCCTTGCTGCGGTTCTCCATATATTTTCCCAGCATGACCAATGTGACCACGACTGCTGCCGATTCATAATACAGCTTATGGACGCAGGATGAATCCGCCGGTATCAAAATGGTCATTAACAGGCTGTAGAGAAATGCACTGGCCGTACCGATCGCCACCAGGGAGTCCATGTTGGGGTGCCCCTTGAACAGGGTCCGAAAACCTACCAGATAAAAACGCCGTCCACAGATCAGCACCGGAACCGTCAGCAGCAGCTGTACCAGGGCATAACCCAGAGGGGCTTTCTCCATGGATAAAAATTCCGGTAACGGCAGCTCAAAGGGCAGCATATGCCCCATCGAAATATAAAGCAGCGGCACGGCAAAGCAAATCGCCGTAACCAGCTGATGCTTTTGCCGTACCAAAGTCTCCTCCAGCTTAATGAAAAGCGTCAGGTCTTCCTCCCGGCGTTCCGGCGGTGCAAAAAACGCGTGAAATCCAGCCCGTTCCACCTTGGCTTCAATCTGATCTCTCGTCAATTCTGCCGGATTATAAACAATCGTCATCTTCGCCGTAGTCAGATTTACATTACTGGACTCCACCCCCGGCAGTTTCCTCGTCACCCGCTCCACCGCACTGCTGCAGGCAGCGCAGCTCATGCCCTCTATATTATAGACTTCCGTAATCATGATATTCCTCCTGGCTCCCCGCGGAAACGACCGCCGCAAAATGCCTGTGCACAGGTCTTGTTAACAGTATGGAACAAAACTGTCCTTCTTATATACCCTACAGGGGTATGTAAATTATAGCAGGAAGCATTAATTCTGTCAATCCCTGCCTTTCAAATGTTGAAAAGAACAACGAAAGCGAATTTTCTTCCTTTAATAAGAAAATATTTACCTTGGACTAAAATCTACTATTATTCAACTGAAAAATTTGTTATATTATAAATACATTAATCGACTATGGGAGGTAAAACAAATGTCACGCATCAAAATTACATCTGGATACGATTTCAATGGTTATGAAATACAGGAATATCTGGGATACATTTCAACAGAGATTGTCCTGGGAACCGGTTTTCTTAGCGACTTTTCCGCCAGTGTTTCCGATCTGCTGGGAACCACCAGTGGTGTCTATCAGGACAAGCTAAAGGCCGCTAAAGAAATGGCCATTCAAAATTTAGAAAAGGATCTCCAGAATTTGGGGGGGAATGCGATTATTGGTTTGGATTTAGATATCAGTACATACAGTTCTAATATGATGGGAGTTGTGGCCGGTGGTACTGCCGTTCGTATCCACCGCGCCCAGCAGCCAATTACCTATTGTTTGGCACATAACTTATTATACAGCATGGAACTGCCCTTCCGGCTATGCGGAAGCTTGATTAGTTATACCTCTGCCACAGAGCATTATGCGATCAGTCTTCAATGCCATCACTATGGCCCTGCTCCGCTGGAATCTGTTGCCACCCGGTTTACCGTAGAAGATTCCCGTGGTTTACAGACGCCGGAGATATTTTCCTTGTTTACAGATTTTCGCCCCACGGATGGAAATCTCTGGGAAAGTGAATTTGTGCCCCTTCAAGTTCCGGATCACTTCGGCCTGGCTCACTTAGCCCTTCATTTGCAGATAAGCGAATATACCATTAACGGAGAACGGCAAATCATCACCAGTCCCTTTCAGCCGATTACCCTGCCATTAAAGCAGCTGGATGCCATCCGTCGTAAACATGGTCTGGATGCCATCTGTACCTATACGCAAGAAAGTGACCATTGGATCTGCTTCTGTGGTCAAAGAAATACTGCAAAGGAAACATCCTGCATGCTCTGCGGCAGGAAAGTAACCTATGAGGTTAAGGCAGAATTTAATGCCGCCACCCAAAATTTTCAGGCACTACTGAAACGGATCGAGACACTTAACAACTCGATACAGATCTATGAAGAGTGTAAGAACTATGCCCAGCCTGGTCCCGAATATCAAGAATTCTTGGCCTCCCTCCGCCGCATGGTTGACACAGAAAAAAAATATGGTGGTGATATGAGTGAACTGATAAAGTCATCCTGCCATGAGTTTATTAAAAAACTCTAAAGCAGAAAACACAAGACAGGAGACACCGCATGAACTACCGCATGTTAATCCAATACGACGGAACCCGCTACAACGGCTGGCAGCGCCAAGCCACTACCGCCCAGACGATCCAAGGGAAAATCGAAGAAGTACTAAGCCGGATGCTGGATACACCAGTGGAGATCCAGGGCGCCGGCAGAACCGACAGCGGCGTCCATGCGCTGGGTCAGGTAGCCAATGTCCAGTTGAAAACAGAAAAATCCTCCGAAGATATCCGTACCTATCTAAATCTGTATCTCCCGGAGGATATCGGAGTGGCGGCAGTGGAAATCGCTTCCGACCGCTTCCACAGCCGCCTGAACGCAGCCGGCAAAACCTACTGCTATCGACTGGCCACTAATCCGGCCCTCCATGTGCTGGAACGAAAATACATGCAGTCCTGGGAAACACCATTAAACCTCCCTGCCATGAAACAGGCGGCAGCTCTTCTAATTGGAGAACATGACTTCCAAAGCTTCTGTCAGGTAAAGATGAAGAAATCCTCGATCCGCCGCCTGGACAAAATTGAAATCCGGTCACTGCCCGGTGAACTTCGTATCACCTATGAGGGAAGTGGCTTCCTGAATCACATGGCCCGGATCCTGACCGGTACCCTTCTGGAAGTAGGTTCCGGTGACCGGAATCCGGAAAGCATGCCGGAAATTCTCGCCGCCCGCAGCAGACAAAAGGCCGGAGCTGCTGCTCCGGCCAAAGGTCTCACCCTCATGGAGGTTCATTATTCCTAAATTTCTTTTTCATTGCCTGCCGCTCTTTTACGCAAAGCCTTGCTGCCGGCACAATGATTCAGCGGTCCGCTTCCTTTGCCCAGATCCAGTCCGGCCCGCAAAGCTTCTGACAAATACTCCTTTGCCTCGCGGACACTCTCCTGCAGCGTCAGACCACCTGCCAGTCCGCAGGCAATAGCCGATGACAACGTACAGCCGGTACCATGCGTATTGGGATTATCAATCCGCTCCCCCATGAACCATTCAGCCCTTCCACCTGCATACAACAGATCGTTCGCGTCATTCAATTGATGACCGCCCTTCACCAACACCGCACAAGGATAATCTTTCCCAATCCGCCTGGCGGCTGTTATCATATCTTCCGCTGAGGATATAGTCATCTCCGTCAGCAGCTCCGCCTCCGGAATATTCGGCGTAATTACCTCCGCCAAGGGTAAAAACCTTTCCATCAGACACTGGGCCGCGTCACCTGCCAGCAGCCGGCTGCCACTAGTAGAGACCATCACCGGATCCACCACCACATGCCTTGCCTCATATTGCTCCAGCTTCTCCGCAATCACTTCAATCAATGCGGCACTCGACACCATCCCAATCTTCACCGCATCCGGCACAATATCCGTAAAAATGCAATCCAGCTGATTCGCCACAAACTCCGGCGTGCATTCCATAATCCCATACACCCCCGTCGTATTCTGCGCCGTCAACGCTGTAATCGCACTCATCCCATACACCCCATAAGCCGCCATCGTCTTCAGATCCGCCTGAATCCCAGCCCCTCCGCTGCAATCCGATCCCGCAATCGTCAACACTGTCCTCATTTATATTCCTCCACACTTACAAAAAATCCATATCAAACAAAGAAATCTGATTTGACTTCGGCAGATCGCCAAACAGCCCCATATCCGCCATTTCATCCGCCACCGTCTTACTAACCTTCGTCCTCTGGCAAAAATCCTCCCTGGAGAGGAATCTCCCCTTCGCCGCCTCAGCCATTACCGCCTCAGCCGCCTTCTCTCCCATTCCGTCAATACTGTTAAGTGACGGCATAATCTTCCCATCATAAATCTGGAACTGCGTAGCGTGAGCCCGATAGATATCCAGCGGCATAATCTCATAACCTCTGGCATACATCTCCTGCACGATCCGCATATCCCGCAGGGACAGCTTCTCTTTATCCGTCAGATTATCCGCATTCCGCCGGTAATGCGCCAGGTTCTGCTCCAGCAGATCCCGTCCCTGGCACATCAAGGCATAGTCAAAACCCGATGCACGGATGCCAAAGAACGCCGCATAATATTCCAGCGGATAATACACCTTACAATAAGCAATTCTCCAAGCCATCATAACATAAGCTGCCGCATGGGCCTTTGGGAACATATATTGAATCTTCTTACAGGAAGTGACGTACCAATCAGGTACATTTGCCTCCTGCATCGCCTTCTCCCACTCCGGTTTCAAGCCCTTGCCTTTTCGTACCGACTCCATAATGGTAAACGAGAGGCTCGCGTTCATTCCCATAGAAATCAGATACAGCATAATATCGTCACGGGTACAAATCGCCGTCTGAATCGTAGCCGTTCCTTCCAGAATCAAGGTCTGGGCATTGCCCAGCCACACATCTGTTCCATGAGCCAGTCCGGCAATCCGCACCAGGTCCGAAAAGCACTGCGGTTTCGCGTCAATTAACATCTGCATAGCAAAGTCCGTACCAAATTCCGGCACGCCCAATGCTCCTAGCTTACAGCCGCCAATGTCCTCCGGTGTAATCCCCAGAGAGGATGTATCCTTAAACAGGGACATCACCTTCGTATCGTCCAGGGGAATTTCCGTCGCTTTAATCCCGATCAGGTCCTCCAGCCGGCGGATCATGGTCGGATCATCGTGTCCCAGAATATCCAGCTTCAACAGATTCTGGTCAATGGAATGGTAATCAAAGTGGGTAGTGATCGTCTCCGTCGTGGTATCATTGGCCGGATGCTGAATCGGGGTAAAGGAATAAATGATTTCCCCTTTCGGCATTACTACGATACCTCCCGGATGCTGTCCCGTACTGCGGCGTACACCCACACAGCCAGACGCCACCCGCTCAATCTCACACCGGCGCTTCACAATATTTTTCTCTTCATAATACTTCATAACAAAGCCGTAGGCAGTCTTCTCCGCCAGACCGGCAATCGTCCCGGCCCGAAAGGTATACCCTTTCCCAAACAGCTCTTCCGTATAGGCATGGGCCCGGCTCTGGTATTCACCGGAGAAATTCAAGTCAATATCCGGCTCCTTATCTCCCTTGAACCCCAAGAAAGTCTCAAATGGAATGTCATAGCCATCCTTTTTCATCTTCGTACCACATTTCGGGCAGATCTTATCCGGCATATCACAGCCTGCGCCACCGCTATAAGCCTTCACATCCTCCGAATCAAAATCACTATCCTTACATTCCGGACACACATAGTGGGGACTAAGCGGATTTACCTCCGTGATATCCGACATGGTAGCTGCAAAAGAGGAGCCCACCGAACCACGGGAACCTACTAAGTAACCATCCTCCACAGACTTTGTCACCAGACGCTGTGCGATAATATACATTACCGCATAACCATTGCCGATAATCGAACTAAGCTCCCGCTCCAGGCGGTCCTCCACGATCTTCGGAAGCGGGTCGCCATAGATACTCTTTGCCTTGGCATAACACATTTCCCGCAATTCTGCTTCGGAGCCCTCAATCACGGGCGGACACTTGTCCAACCGCACCGGCAGGATTCGCTCACAGGCATCGGCAATCCGGTTCGGATTGGTAATTACCACTTCTTCTGCCTTCTCCTGGCCCAGATAATCAAATTCCTTCAGCATTTCTTCGGTAGTCCGCAGGTACAGAGGTGCCTGCAGGTCCGCATCCTTAAACCCTTTTCCCTTCATCAGGATCCGGCGGTACACCTCATCCTCCGGATTCAGAAAATGTACATCGCAGGTCGCCACCACCGGTTTGCCAAACTGTTCTCCCAGATCCACAATCCTCTGGTTCAATGCCCGCAGATCATCCTTGGTCCTGGCAGCGAACTTCTCCGGCTCCCGCAGCATAAATTCATTATTTCCAATCGGCTGAATTTCCAGATAATCGTAGAAATTCACCAGCCGCACCAGCTCCTCTTCCGGGCTGTTATGGAGAATCGCCTGAAACAACTCTCCCGATTCGCAGGCCGATCCCACAATAATTCCTTCCCTCCATCGCTCAAGGTGACTACGGGGAATTCTCGGCCTCCGGTTATAATACTTTAAATGGGAGTCCGAAATCAGACGGTATAGGTTAATCCGCCCAATATCATTCTGGGCCAGCAAAATGATATGATAGGTCCTCGCCTTTAAAATATCCTCCAGGCTGTCGGACGGATGATCGTCCACCAGGTAGCCCTCACAGCCATAAATCACTTTGACCGCTGCTTTTTCCGCCGCATGCATGGCTTCCGGAAAAGCCTGTACCACACCATGATCCGTAATGGCAATGGCCGGATGGCCCCACTTCTCCGCCTGCCAGATCAGAGCTTTGGCATCGGACACGCCGTCCATATCACTCATTTTGGTATGCAGATGAAGCTCGACCCGCTTGACCGGACTCTTGTCCTGACGCCCTCCGCTGGTCTTGTCTATTGGCTTAATCCCTTTTACCGAGCCAATCGTCAGCTCATGGTCAAATTTATCCAATATCGTATTTCCCTGGACTCTTACATTCCGTCCTTTGGAAATTAACTTTAAAATCTCATCCTTCTGTTCCGGAGTAGCGAAAACCTTCACGGTAATCGAATCCGTCTGATCCGTCACGACAAACATAATAATCGTATTGCCGGTTCGGATTTCACGGGTATCTACCTGAATGATCTCACCGGCGATAATCACTTCGCCCATCTCCTCCAGAATCTGACTAATGGGGAGAGCTTCCCCGTCAAAGTCACGTCCGTAGCCCTCACTTGGATCCAACATCCGTCCCTTTAGCGGGCGCCGGTATTCCTTCTTCGGAGGAGCCTTTGCCGCGGCCGCGGACTCCGCCTCCCGGACTGCTTCAATCTCTCTGGTGATCTGAGCAGCTTCCTCTGCCATCCGGCGTTCGCTTTCCTTCCGGTAAGAGGCCCGGCGTTTTTCTCCTAATTGGATGCGGACTTCCAGGGGGATTCCCAGACGTTCCACGAAGATTTTCTCCAACACGCGGCACAGTTCCTGGCTATGCGCCCGGTTCACCAGGTTCTCCTCTGCTTCCAGCACCAGAATATTCTGTTCGGTAAAATGAACCTCTGCCGTCCGGAACAGGTTATACTCGATCAGATGGTACCCCTTCAATTCCAGCAGAATGCTCTCCCGGTAGAGTTTAAGCGCTTCTTCCGCACTCATGCCCTTTAATTGATAATGCTCATAAATTTTTACTGTAACCGATTTATGAGCAAGGAACTGCTTTTTAATCGCCGCCTCCAGCACATAAATATCCCGCTTGGGAATTAATTTGGGGCTTTCCAGATAAATGCGAATAGAGCTTCTGTCCCGGGGTACGGTTATACGGCTAACCTGCACTACGTCTAAAAGCTCCATAATATGTTCCGCTGTCTGTAAATTCGGAAGAACCTCCCGAAAGGTTTTAGCCATTCACTTCTCCTCCCAGTGTTCCAGCTCGTACTGCAGAGCCTGTAACAGCTGATCCTCCGGCACCTTCCGCAGGACTTCACCCTTACGTATCAGTAAGCCTTCTCCTTTTCCACCTGCAATTCCGATATCGGCTTCCCGGGCCTCTCCCGGGCCATTGACCACGCAGCCCATGACCGCTACTTTGATATTCAGGTCATAAGCAGCCGTCATATCCTCCACCTGATTCGCCAGGCGGATCAGATCAATGGAAGTACGTCCGCAGGTAGGGCAGGAAACCACCCGAATACCCGTCTCCCGTAAGCCAAGAGCCGCCAGAATCCGGTGCCCCGCCAGAACTTCCTCGACCGGATCCCCGGTCAGGGATACCCGGATCGTATCTCCGATTCCCCGGGAAAGAATTGCCCCCAGACCTACCGCCGACTGGATCGTCCCGGTCTTGACCGTTCCCGCTTCCGTAATCCCCACATGCAAAGGATACGAAATCTGCTCCGCAATCAGCTCATGGGCACGAATGCACATGGGAACATCAGAGGACTTAATACTAACCACCAGGTTATCATAACCCATGCCTTCGATCATGTGCACCTTATCCAGAGCGCTTTCCACCAGGCCCTCTGCGGTCACGCCGCCATACCGAGCCAGAATCTCCTTCTCCAGAGACCCGCTGTTTACGCCCACACGGATAGGAATTTGATGCTCTCTGGCACAGTCTGCCACCGCCTTTACTCGCTCTGCGCTCCCGATATTGCCTGGATTGATGCGGATTTTATCGGCTCCGTTTTCTATGGCGGCAATTGCCAGACGGTAATCAAAATGAATGTCTGCCACTAATGGAATGTGAATGCGTCTTTTAATCTCCCGCAGCGCATCCGCCGCCTTATATGTAGGAACAGCGGCCCTCACAATTTCGCAGCCGGCCCGTTCCAGTTCCAGAATCTGGACGACAGTAGCCTCCACATCCTCTGTCTTCGAATTCGTCATCGACTGAACCGCAATCGGATGAATACCGCCGATCCGATGATTCCCGATCCGAACCACCTTCGTTTGCTTTCTTTCCATACTACTCCCACATCCTTATCAGCCGGTAAATAACCGCATAATATCATTAAACAATACAAACACCATCAGAAGCATCAGCAGTGCAAACCCAATGGTATGCACCATACCTTCCTTTTCTTGAGAAATCTTCTTTCCCCGGATGGCTTCAATAATCAAAAACACCAGCCTTCCTCCATCCAATGCCGGAATCGGCAAAAGATTGAAAACACCCAGATTTGCACTTAGCAAAATTGCCAGATTCATAATGTTTAGGATGACATAAAGTGCGCCATCCTCCCTGCTGGCTTCTACGGCTGTGCTAATCACCGAAGTGATTCCCACCGGTCCGGACATCTCTTTCACGCTCACTTGACCAGTAATCAGCATCTTCAGAGAAGACAGCGTATAGGAAATCCAATACCGTACTTCCGACACACTATATCGGATCACCTGGGGAATCGAGCCAGACTCCCGGTAATAGGAAGCAGAAAGACCCAGCGACAGTCCCTCCACATATTCCGGCGCCACCGTTATCTCCTGCGCCGAACCATTCCGCTCTACCGTCAATGCAATCGGATCCGCTCCAATGGGATTAGCGGAAAGATAGTCCTTAAGGGAATCGGTATTCGTAATCGCCTTGCCGTCAATCGACACAATCTGGTCTCCCGCCTCCAGGCCATAGGCCTGTGCCGGGGAATTTTCCGCCACAGCCGTAAGGGTAGCCTGCCCTTGCTGGTCAGCATAGGAAATTCCCAGCCAATAGGAGGCATAATGTGGATCCACCTCTGCGGTATGCTCCTGACCATCCCGTCCATAAGTAAGTGTAACCATAGAACCATCCAAAGGATGGTCCAAGAGATAAAGCTCGATATCCCGCCCGATTGTAATATTTTTTCCATTAATGGAGGTAATCACGTCCCCTGCCTGGATGCCTGCCTGCTCTGCGCCGTAACCTTTGGATACCCCGTACACCTCCGGCTTATTATATCCGCTGATACCAATTGCAATCAATGCCAGGAGAAATGCAAAAAGGAAATTCGATAGCGGTCCTCCCGCTATGACCAAAATCCGTGCCCAGATCGACTTGCTGTTAAAGGAATCCTCTTCCGGACTATCCTCATCCTCGCCGACCATCAGACAAGACCCCCCAAATGGAATGGCCTTAAAGGAATAACGGGTACCCCGCCACTCCTTGCTAAGAAGACGCGGCCCCATACCGATTGAGAATTCAGTCACACCAATCTTTGCCCGCTTTGCCATCAGAAAATGCCCCAGCTCATGGGTCAGCACCAGAAAACTAAATACTAAAATTGCTATAATTATACTCAAATTGAATCCCCGCTTTCTAAAAAGTCATAGACCGCTCTCTCTGTCTCTAAAATGTCTGCTACCGATGGATTCTGAATCACCGCATGATTTTCCATTGCCCTGCCGATCGAATCTGTTATCGCCAGAAAACCAATCTGACCTTTTAAGAAGCGGGCTACCGCCCATTCGTTGGCAGCATTATAGACCGTTGGCATACTGCCACCGATCCGTCCAGCTTCATAAGCCAGCCGGAGCCCCTGAAAATTCCGAAGGTCCGGAGCTTCGAAGGTCAGCTCCTTCCATATACGAAAGTCCAGCCGCTTACCTGCAAGAGGCCTCCGGTCCGGATAATACAGCGCATACTGAATCGGCAGCTTCATATCCGGCGTTCCTAATTGCGCCAGGATCCCTCCATCCTCAAATTCTACCATGGAGTGGATTACACTCTGTGGCTGAACCACTACCTCAATCTTAGACAGCGGTGTTCCAAAAAGCCAGCCGGCCTCCAGCACCTCCAGCCCTTTATTCACCATTGTGGCAGAATCGATGGTAATCTTCTGGCCCATGGTCCAGTTCGGATGGCGGAGCGCTTCTTCCGGGCGGACATCCTTCATTTGCTCCCTGGTTCTCCCCCGAAAGGGACCGCCGGATGCCGTCAGTAAAATCCGGCTGATAGCATTCTGCCGTTCTCCATGCAGCACCTGAAAGATTGCGCTGTGCTCACTGTCCACCGGTAAAATCCGTACGCCTCTTTCTTTTGCAAGAGGCATAATCCGATGGCCGGCTGTCACCAAAGTCTCTTTATTGGCCAAGGCTATATCCTTACCTGCCTCCATTGCCGCAATTGTGGGCCGGATTCCTACCATTCCCACAAGGGCGGTTACCACCAGCTCTGCCTCCGGCTCCGAGGCGGCCTCTAACAAGCCATCCATCCCGGATACTACCCGGACCGGCAGCTCCTGTACCCGTACTTTTAAATCTCTGGCAGCGGCTTCCTCCCATACAGCTGCTATCCGGGGTGAGAACTCCCGGATCTGCTGCTCCAGCAGAGTAATATTGCGGCCTGCGGCCAAAGCTGTCACCTGAAAATCGCCATTCGCCCGCACAACCTCCAGCGTCTGCGTTCCAATAGAACCTGTGGAGCCAAGTATGATCAGTTTTCGCATCTTTTATCCTTCTTATTCTTATCCCACATTCTGTATGGCCTGGATCAAAAAGTAGATCACAGGCGCTGTGAAGATCACACTATCAAACCGGTCTAGGATTCCTCCATGTCCGGGAATCAGGTTCCCATAATCCTTTACATTATAATTTCTCTTCACAGCCGAAGCCGCCAGGTCTCCAATCTGTGAAATCACAGCTCCCACCGCACACACAATTGCCACACTGAAAACCGGATTCGGAAAAATGGTAATATGTTCTTTAACAATACTTGTGTAAATGACACCGATCAGCACTGCTCCCACAATACCGCCGATACCGCCTTCTACCGACTTCTTAGGACTCAGCACCGGTGCCATCTTATGTTTACCAATCAGCATTCCCACACAGTAGGCCGACGTATCACAGCCCCAGGAACAGATAAAAATCAGCCATACCAGGAATGCGCCGCTCTCCAGCATCCGGACCTGATAGATAAAGGAAATCATAACAGCCACATAGAACAATCCAAAAAACGCGGTCATTACCTGACCGGCATGATATTTCGGAAATGTCAGCACATAAATGCCCATCAATACGACCAAATACGCAATTACCATCACCATGCTGTAGTGGGTCTTATCAAAATAAACCAAGCCATAGCAGGCTGCCGCCGCAAGATAACTCACCACTGCCAGCGGCGTCTTGTGAAAATCTAAAATGCGGTACAGCTCCATCATACCAATCCATGATATGAGAATGACAGCACCATATAGAACATTTCCGCCCAGAAGCATCAACGCGATGGTGACCGCCAATAATAGGATACTGCTTCTTAACCGAGTTTTAAACATGAACGCCCCTTTACCGTCCGCCGAAGCGCCGGTTCCTGTTATTATATACTTCAATCGCCTGGATCAAGTCTTCCTTATGGAAGTCCGGCCAGTAAACATCCGTAAAATACAGCTCTGCATATGCCATCTGCCACAAAAGATAATTGGACAGACGCTGCTCCCCGCTGGTACGGATCAGCAGATCCGGATCCGGTATTCCCGCCGTATCCAGATAACCGGAGATCACTTCCTCCGTCACCTCTTCCGGCTGTAGCTTCCCTTCCGCCGCATCCTGGGCCAGACGGCGCATACCGCGGGCAATCTCATCCCGGCTGCCATAGTTAATTGCAATCACAAAGGTCATACCGGTATTATCCTTCGTCTCTGTTTCCAAAGTCCGGATTCCAGCGATTATATCTTCCTCAAAACGGCTTCTATCGCCGATCATTTTCACCTTTACATTGTTGGCCATTGAGATCTTCAGTAAGCGCTTGAGATAATACCGAAGCAGCAGCATCAAAGCCCCCACTTCGTCCTCAGAACGCTTCCAGTTCTCCGTAGAAAAACCATAAATTGTCAGATACCCTACACCGAGACGTGCCGCATCCTCCACAATCTGTTCCAGATTCTCACAGCCAGCCTTATGACCCAGCTTCCGGGGGACTCCGTGAGCCTTCGCCCAGCGCCCGTTACCATCCAGAATAATTGCAATATGATTCGGTACTGTCATTGATTCCTTACACATAACAAACCCCTTATATTATGATGTTGTCTTCTCTGAGAAGCGGGACTGCTGCAAGAACAGCAGTCCCTCCTATTTAAACGGTCATAATTTCCTTCGTCTTCTCTTCTGTTTCTTTGTCGATCTTGGCAATAAACTTATCCGTCATCTTCTGAACGTCGTCCTCGGCACCCTTTGCATCGTCCTCGGTATAATCGCCGTCCTTCTCTGCCTTCTTGATCTTGTCATTGGCATCCCGGCGGATATTGCGGATCGCCACCTTTGCGGCCTCGCCCTTCTTCTTCACGTCTTTCGCCAGCTCTTTTCTGCGTTCCTCCGTCAGCTCCGGGAAGGTCAGGCGGATCAGATTACCGTCATTGCTGGGGTTAATTCCCAGATCCGAAGTATTAATTGCCTTTTCAATTGCCTTGATCAAAGTCTTGTCCCAAGGCTGAATCTGCAGCAAGCGAGCCTCTGGAACTGAAATGTTCGCCACCTGCTGAATCGGCGTAGGGGAACCATAGTAGTTCACCATCAGTTTATTTAAAAGAGCCGGATTTGCACGTCCTGCACGAATCATTAAAAAGTCGCCACGCAGACTGTCCAGTGTCTTCTCCATCTTCTCCTCATACACGAATAAAATTTCATCCATCACTCTTTTCCTCCTTGATTTTGGCCGAATGATCATTGGTTATACCCGTAGGGTGCTCCTTGATTTTGGCCGAATGGCCATTGGTTATACCCGTAGGGTACTCTTTATACGGTCACACGCGTGCCGGTTATATTTCCTTTTATCGCCTGATAGATGCTATCCTCACCCTCCAATCCAAATACCGCCATCGGCATCCGGTTCTCCAGGCAAAGAATGGATGCGGCCAGATCTACCACCTGCAGCTTCTGCTCCACGACCGCTTCAATAGAAATCGTATCGTATTTCTTCGCTGCAAAGTTCAACTTCGGATCGCTGTCATAGACACCGTCAATTGCCTTCGCCAGCAGAATCTCCTCTGCTTCCATTTCAACGGCCCGCAGTACCACGCCGGTATCCGTGGAAAAATACGGATGCCCCGTGCCTCCGGCAAAGAATACAATCCTTCCTGCATTAAGTGCCCGGTTCGCCTCGTCCTTAGAGAAAAGCTTCGTCATCGCACCTACGGAAAATGCACTGAATACTTCAGTCTCCATACCCATGTACTGAAACAGCGAAGACACATAAATTGCATTCATCACCGTAGCCAGCATCCCGATCTGATCGGCTTTTACCCGGTCAATGGCGTTACTGATACGTCCCCGCCAGAAATTGCCGCCACCGATGACAATTGCGATCTGAACACTCTCGGCTGCTGCCTGCTTCACCTGTTCGCCCACTGTCCGGACCGTGGCTTCGTCAAAGCCCGTCTTCTTATCTCCGGCCAATGCCTCCCCGCTCAGCTTCAGTAAGATTCGCCTTTGCTTACTCATCCAAGTTCTCCCTTCATAATCGATACGATTGTATCACAAAAGAGAGGAATTGTCTACATTCTCTCCAGAAAAGCAGCGGGTACAAACAAGTCTCCATACCCCGTTCCCAGTTCCAGTCCTTTCTTCAGAGATCCATGAAAATCACTGCCGCCGGATTCCAGGCAGTCATACTCTCCCGCAATCTCCTTTGCACGTATCTTCCACACTTCGTCGAACTCACAATACTCGGTTTCCAGACCGTCTGCCCCCATTGCAAGAATCCTCCGGCAGATGTCCATGCTGTGTTCTGGATCCTTAAGATCAATCTGATGCAGATGGGCTACGAATACCCTTGCGCCGGCATCGTGAAGCAGCCGGATGCACTCGGAAGGATCCGGCACCCGCCGTCTGGCATAGCCCACCTTTCCACGGCACATATATTTTCCCATGGCATCTTTTATATCCTCCGCATATCCCTTTTTCACAAGAATCTCAGCAATATTTCCTCTGGTAAGAATCTTATCAGCACCGTAAGCATCAAGGTCCCCCTGGGAAACCGAAAAGCCTTTCTCCTGCAGACGCCGGACCGAACGCTTGTTCCTCTCATTCCGGTCCTCCAGCACCTCACGAAGCCGGTCCTGCAGAGCCGCATTATGAATATCCACAAACAAACCAATCAAGTGTACGTCACACCCATCCAGACTGGTACTCATCTCAATTCCAGGGATGACCCGGATACCGGTCCGCTCTCCCTCTGCCAGTGCTTCCTCTACTCCGGCAGTCGTGTCATGGTCTGTGACGGCCACCGCCGCCAATCCCTTTTCCTTCGCCAGGCGCACCAGCTCCACAGGAGTCAGCGTACCATCCGACCGGTTCGTGTGGGCATGTAAATCCACTGCTTCTTTCATATATTCCCTCCGTCCGTTCTCTCAGAAAACATTCCTTACTACTATAGCATAACCTTTAGGATTGCGGGAGCACAAAGTGCATAACAATCCGAAGGTATCAGGGACAAAATACCTTTTGCCCCCAACATCATAACATATTTTGCCAGATTCGCAAACGGTCATTCATTTGGCAGGGGACATTTTCCTGTGAAACAATAAAACCCTCGGGGACCGCGCTTCTTAGCGCGATCACCCCGAGGGCCATTCATCCGTCCGAGGGAACCTCTTGGGAGACGTCCAGGACCCACTACACTACTTCAGTGCATCCAAAAACTTATCCACTGCCTCATCTCCCAGGGAGCCTCTAACCAGCTCCTCTACTACAACTCCCTTCTCTGCCATCTTCTCAAGCTCTGCATCCGGCAGCTCAATCAACGTCATACCTGCATCGATCATCGCCTGCTTATCCGTCGCTGAACTATCCGCCATCAACTGCTCCGCATAGGCCTTCGCCTCATCCGCCGCCTCATTAAACATCGCCTGATAATCCGCCGGCATACTGTCAAAGAGCGCCTTATTCACAATAAACAAATTCGGATACAGAATATGATGGGTATCGATCAAATACTTTTGCACTTCTGCAAATCCAGCATTCAGCGCCGTATCATAAGGATTCTCCTGTGCGTCTACCAGCCCCTGCTGCAGAGACAAATACAATTCACCAAACGCGATCGGAGTTGGATTAGCTCCTAATTCCTTCCAGAATGCAATATGGTTATTATTCTCCAATGTACGGATCGCCAGGCCTGCAAATCCCTCTGCCGTAGTAATTTCCTTATTTGAAGTAACCTCTCGGAAGGTCGCCGTCTGTGCGAAACTCATAAACTGGTATCCACTCTTCTCACAGGATGCCCGCAGCAGCTCCGTAAATGCACTGTCGTTCAGCGCCTTATCGATCTGCTCCTGCGTACAGCCTAAGAACGCATAAGGAATATCCAACACAGACAGCTCCGGTATAAAAGAAACCGCCGGTGCCGGCTGGAAGATCATGCCGCCGATATCACCGCTCTGCAGACTCTGCAGCATTTCTCCATAAGTACCCAGCTGAGACCCGGAATATACGTCTACCGTAATCGCGCCGCCGGACTTCTCTTCGACAAGCTCTTTGAATTTCAGGCAGTACAGGTCACCGATCGACTTCTCTGCCGCACCATGCCCCATAATATAATGGAAGCTCTCATCTCCAGTCAGTCCTGCTGCTTCGGAAGTATCTTCAGCCGTTTCCGCTGTCGTCGTAGTACCCTCTGACGGGGCTGCGGTAGTCGTCTCATTGCTGCTGCCCCCACACGCCGACAGCATCATGCCGAATGCCATTACACAAGCAAGTACCATTTTTCTCTTCATACTTTAATCTCCTCTTCTTTTTTAATATATGTCTTGTGCCTTATGGCACGAAAACCCAAACAATCCAAAAACTTATAGAAATGCCAGACTCAATGCCGGTATGTAGGCAATCAGTAGAATTGCTACCAGAAATACGGCAATAAAAGGAATGGACTTTTTCCCCAGTGTCATAACCGGTGTATCAATCATCGGCGACACCACAAATAGATTCAAACCGAAAGGCGGCGTAACCAGACCGATTGCCAGGCATACCACCAATATAACACCAAAGTGTACCGGATTGATCCCATAAGCCGTCAGGGCCGGTAGCAGGATCGGGGCCATAATTACAATGGCGGGACCGGTATCCATAACCATTCCCAACAGGAAAAACAGAATAATCAGGGCGAACAGCAGCATTGCGGAAGATGAGATATTTGTCACCAGGAACTCTGAAATATCCTGCGGTGCCCGCAGCAGCGTCAGCACCCGGCTAAAAGCAGTGGCAATCGCCAGGATGAAACATAAGGGCGCATATCCGCGAACAGAGGAAATAATCAGTTTCCAGATATCTTTCACATGAATACTCCGGTAAACAAACAGGCTGATAATCAGGGAATAGAACACCGATACGCAAGCCGCCTCTGTAGGCGTAGTAATACCGGAATAAATACCGCCTAGTATGATGATTGGTGAAAGTAGTGCCCAAAAGCTGTCCTTCAGAATCCGGAGCAGACCTTTCTCCCTTAGCTGGGAATAATTAGCCTTAATTTTTTCCTTGTCTTCGCCTTTTCTCTTACAATATACATAGGCATACCCCATCAGACATACGCCTATCAGAATGCCCGGAATAATGCCGGCGATAAACAGGCTTCCTACAGATGCGCCAGTCGCCAATCCATACAGTACAAAGGGAATGGACGGCGGTATTACCACCCCTAGGCTTCCGGCCGTAGCAATCATCGAGCCCGCGAAGTCCTTATCGTACCCAAGCCCCCGCAGCACCGGGATCGTCATGGCACCGACAGCTGCAGCAGTAGCCGGACCGGAGCCGGAAATTGCTCCATAGAACAAGCAGGTGGCGATTGCCGCGCAAGGCATTCCTGCCGTCCGGTTCCCGATAAAAAACGCAAACACATCAAACAGCTTCTTAGAAATTCCACCCCGGGCCATCAGAACGCCGGCTAAGATAAACAGTGGTACCGCCAAAATTGCAATGGTATCCGCACCGCCGAAAATCGCACGGATCAGCGCTTCGATCGAAGTCGCTCCCTTCGCCCCTATCAGGGTCGGATAAATTGTAGAAATTGCCAGTGTCGAAACGATTGGCAGACTCAGAATCAAACCAACCGCAAACACCAGAAATACGATTCCTGCCATAGAAAACCTCCTTATAGTGCTTCTGCCGGATCTGCTTCCGGTCCTTGTGCTTTGCCTGTTATGTCAAAATACACCTTCTGAAGGCTGCGAAGACTCGCCAGCGCAAACCCAATCGGAATAACCCAATAAATCAGATACATGGGAATCTCCAATGCCGGTGAAGTTTGGCCGCTACCCTGCACCCCCTGCACGGTCGAGACTGCATACCAGCAAAGGTAAGCAAACAGCACTACATTTACCAGATCCAGAAGAACATTGACCACTGCCTGCAGCTTTCCCGGCAGCATCTGCAACAGCAGATCCACCCGCAGAATATTGTTCTTCCGAATGGTACATCCCAGGCTTAAAAATACAGAACCCACATAGAAGTAACGGGCAATTTCTTCCGCCCAAGTCAGCGACTGTCCCACAAAAGCCCGCATGATAATCTGCAGCATCAGGATCAACGCCATACCAACCAGCAATACACCCATGATCCACTCTTCCAGATTCTGGTCCAGCTTCTTAAAAAAATTCAAAATAACCCCTCCTTTTAGATTATATAAATAGTCTAAATTTGCTTACTAATACCCTCTTTTCGTCTCCCTCCTCCTTAATTTGCCAGCTTCAAATCTTTCATTATGTCTGTCACACTTTCCAGATCCTCTTCCAGAAAGGTCCGAAATTCGGCCGAATTCAGATAGCTTTTCTCCAGTCCATAGCTATCGCAGAATGACTGGTAGGCCTCTGACTGGTAAGCCTCATTAAAAAGGCGCACCCATTCTTCCTTGATTTCATCTGGTACGTTCATAGAACAGACAATTCCCTGAAAAGAACCGGATACTACCGGATAGCCTAACTCTTTACACGTCGGGAATTCCGGGAAAGAAGTCAGTCTCTCTTCCGACATAATCGCCAGAATCTTTACTTCTCCTGTAAGAGTATAAGGATATACCACCGAAGTTTCCAGCGTCACCATATCCAGTTCACCAGCTGCCAGAGCTACTGTTGCAGAAGAAGCGCCATCAAAGGACTGGTGTGACAACTGAATTCCAGTCGCCTCTTCCAGCTTAGCGGCACAAATATGCCAAATGCTTCCTTCCCCTACATTACCGGTCCGCAGTTCCCCTGGGTGCTCTTTGGCATAGGAAATCAGTTCCTCCAGACTGTTATACGGGGCGTCTACCGCTACCGCCACACAGGCCGGCAACGTATTCATCCGAATAATCGGGAAGAAATCCTCCTGTGAAAAAGATACCAGCCCCCGGGCCGGAAGCGTATTCAGCTCCGCCGTAATAATGCCCAGCGTATATCCGTCCGGTTCCCTTTCCAGGATTTCCGTGAATCCAACGGCACCGCCGCCGCCCGTCTGAATCGACACCGTTACGGTCTGGCCAATTACTGCGCTGATCACCTGGCCAATCGTTCTGGCGTTGGTATCTGCACTGCCACCCGGCGCCCATGAGCAAATAATTTCCACAGGCTTCGTCAACAGAGAAGAACCACTTTCCTCTCTTGATACAGCAGACGACAAAGGCGCAGTCTCCTGATCGCCGCTATCCGCCTTCTGGCACCCAGACAGCAGTATAGCGCTTATAATCAGGATTGCGCCTAGTACTTTGTTCTTCATTTTATAGGCCCTCCCTTTTCTCGTCTATCCTCTGTCCGTGTTCCGGTAGCATCAGTGTAAAGGGAAAAGAACTCCCATTCAAGCCATTTTTTTATACATTTTTTACGCATTCTATATGTTTCTTCCACCATCTAAAAATATATGCATTTTTCGGAAAAATCATTCAGTTTGCTGGTACACTGCCTGAACCGCTTCCAGCAATTCGTTTACCTTGTCCTCTCCCAGGTCTTCCCGAAGCAGTTGGAGCACCGCATCCCGGCTTTCTGCAATGCGGTCGGTCAGATCCTGCGAGGGTTGAATCATCCGGACTCCATAATCATGATTAAGCGTCTCTGCCAGCATCTCCTCGCTGGAAGGCATCTGTTCAATCAGCTGGGTTTTCAAAGATTCAATAAACGTATGAACCGCCTGCCGCTCTTCCTCTGTCAGTGTCTGGTATTTCTCCTGATTCATCGCGATCACCGTGATCATCGGCAGGTGATTCGTAAAGGTGATACAATTTTGTACCTCTACCAGATTTTCCTCCAGCATTGTGTCCAGCAGATTCTCCTGGGCATCCGCCATCTGCTCATGCAGGCAGAAATACAACTCTTTAAAGTCATAGGGAACCGCCACGGCACCCATGTGATTCCAGAAGGCCTCCTGATATTTGTTCTTAATGGTCCGCACCCGCATACCCTGTAAATCGGCCATGGTTTCCACCGGCTCTCTGCTGGATAACTGTCGGTAGGAAAAAACAAACACCGACAGCAGGGTAAGTCCTGCGTCTTCATAGTATTTCCCGATGATCTGCTGATAGTCTCCGGAGAAAAAGGCATTCCATTCTTCCAGACTGGAAAAAAGCCCCGGCACATCCAGCAAAGCCGCTTCCGGCACCGCTGTCACCTGTGTGGAAGGCGATGAAAATACCATATCCAGCGTTCCCAGCTGAACCCCTGATACAATCCGCAGCTCATCGCCCAGCCGGTTTCGGTCATATAACTTAATTTTCATTGCTCCATCGGTTTCCTGCTCCAACCGTTCCAACTCCTGCTGCAATACCTTTCCCTTAAATGAGGTGCTCCAATTGCCGCTGGTCGCCATGGATAAGGATACGCTGGGATGTGCTTCGCTTTCTGACGCATCCCTCTGAGTCGATGCCGATTCACCGCTATTGGTCCCCGGGACCTGACCGCAGCCGGCTAAAAGCACCAGCGCCAAGAGCCCTAGTAACACTTTTCGATGCTTCTTCATCCCAATCCCCCCCTCGATGCTTCCGGAAATTCCCGGAATTGCTTCGGCGTAATTCCTGTGTGCTTTTTAAATACCCGCCCAAAGCTCTGGGCAGAATTAAATCCGCATTTATAACCGATCTCCGATATATTCAAATTCGTCTCCGTCAGGAAGCGCCTGGCCTGCTCCACCCGGTAATCATTCAAATACGTATTCACACCAATTCCAGTGCTCTCTGCGAAAATCCCACTTAGATAAGAAGAAGAAATCCCCACTGCCTCACTAATTTCATTCAATGTCAACGTACCTTCCATATAGTGGGTTTTCATAAACTCTTTTGCATCCTCTACATAACGGTTGTGATGACGGCGGCTGCTCTCCAAAATCAACGGCAGGCTCTTCTGGTAAAACTGCTCCATAAATTCCTGAGGGTTAGGGCCGCGTGAAAGCTGTTTTGTCTCCTCCACGCTGCTGGAAATTCCTGCCCGCTTCATTTCCTCCTGCGTAACCCGCTCCGATATCAGAGCCTCAATCACATCGTCAATTAATGCCTGATAACAATTCTCCAGATCGACCTCCCGTTCTCTAATTTCCTGCAGCATGGCAAATACGCCTTCCTCCGCATCCTCCAGGCAGCCCTTCTGTGCAAGGGCATATATCTGCCTGACCCGTTCAATGTAATACCGCTGCTCATAGCTGGCAGAAGGCTTCTCTTCCTCACTCCCGTGCTGTTCAACGGCCATATACTGCAGATATTGAATATCCTCTTGTGCCTCATGCCAGGAAAATTGAAGAGATGCCAGGTCGCTGTAAATCTTCCCTTTTCCCAGTACCACACAATAAGGCAGCTCCTGCACTTTGGAGGTCACCTCACTTTGAAGCCGAAAGCAAAGCTCCCGGATCTGGAGCACCGACGCCTCTCTGGGAAAGCACAAAATAACAGCTGCCCGCCTTGCATCGACGGAGAAGACCATTCCCTGATAACCAGACTTCGGGGCCTCCGCAAACACCTTAAGCAAGCTTCTCTGATACAGCTCCTCTTCTACAAGGGTTGGTACTGCTCCCTCCGAATACCGCAGTTCCGCAGCCATTGCCAGATAATACCCTTCCAGAAGATCGTCCCGCCCGATTCCTTCCAATGTATGGACAATGGATTTAGCGTTTACATTTTTCCCTGATAAAATTCCCCGCAGCAACTGCTCCAGGATATCATCGGAAATCGTCTCCATCAGCTCCCGGTGCTGCTGGTTTTTACCCAGTGAATCCAAATAGGCCAGTTCCAGATAATCGATCTCCGTCTTTGGTGTCTCCGCCTGATTGGCCTGCTCCCGCTCGCTTTTCGGATTCGTAGTAATCTGAATCAGGCGGTTAATGGGACGGTATACACTTCGGGTAATATAGAGGGAGAACATTTGGCTGATTAAAACATAAACGCCCAAAACCGGTAATAAGAGACTAATAAGCGCCGCGAAGGGGATCTGACTCTCGTCGGGGTTCACCCGTACCAAGTACTTCCAGCCAAGTGTCTCAGAGGTATGCATATAATAGCTGCCATCCGTATCCGGGCTTTCCGCCGTTAGAAACAGGTTGTCATTCGCAAAGTCTGCCGGCTGCAGTCCTGCTGCCATATAGTCAAACAAGAGATTTCCATTTTCATCATACACGTAGATGGTCGTATCAAATTTCTCATTTTCCGCCTGGATAATATCATAGAGGTGTCCCCGGTTAATCTCATAGAATAAGACGCCGACGAAATTCGGGAGACAGAAATCCGCAGCCAGAAAAATCCGCCGATTATATAAAAGGACCCGCCACTCGCTAGTAACCTCCGAATCTCTGCCCTCTTCTCGAATTTGCAAATAAGCATCGATCATGTCCCGGTCTCCCAGATATTCACGATCCATATAAGTTCCGCTATAGACATAAACTTCATCGGAAAAAGGCAGATAAAAATAAGATTTTCGTACCAGTTCATTTTCTTCCACCTGATTCCTGAGTACATCAATTACGCTATAAGCCCTGTCCGTATCATGCTGGTTCGGCATAATCATCAGATCAATAAAGTTCTCCGACCACATGCTGCGTACCATACCCTGGGCTAACAAATCAAACACCAGCTCCACATCGGAGCTGATCCGCTGCAACTGATGTAAGTTCAAATCATTAATGTTCTTCTTCTGGTTTTTCACCACCAGCTGGTTAATAAAAGACACAAAAATGAGTACTGTAAGAATTGACAGTGCTACTAACAAACTAAGTGTTTTGAAGAAAACACTTCTCCGCTTAAAAAAACGGCTCCCCATTTCATTTCTTTTCATCCAATGGCTCCCCTTGACACTCTTATCTTAACAGATCACACATTATAAAGTGAAACTTAGTTCAGAGGGAGTTTTTGACTCCCTCTGAACTTTAGTTGAACTAATCCAGGGACTTAGCAACTCTTATCCCACCGCCTGCAGAGACGGGGGTATTAGAGCTGGTTAGTCATTGGATAAAACAACAGATCGCATACTAGGATACGATCCGCTTTTATAAAATAATAGCATAGTGGAGGGAAAATAGCAAGAAATCCTTGCTGCTGGCGATGCGCAAGGTTGCCTTGTGTTGCGCAGGCATCGCGTCTATGTTATAATTAAATTTATAATTGTGTTTGGTAGATGTTGGGAGGTGGTATTATCAAACCGAAGAAAACCAAAGAACGAACCGTATTATACCGCTTTCATTTTAATAGCTTTTTATTCCAGCTGATTTTTCGCATGCTGGCTATCATTTTGCTAATGACAGGAATATTTTCCCTGCTGGTCGTATACTCTGAGGCAGACAACACCCAGAAGCAGATGGATACCTCCTATCTCAATATGCTTAGCAGTTCCGCCAACTCTGTGGATTTGACGCTGGAGAGCCTTTGCCAGCAGATTCGCCAAGTTGCCGTCAACGCCTATTGCGTCAATGCCATGGTGGTCCCAGGCACCGATAATTACGAACGGACGCAAAACGTCATTACGCTGCTGAGCAACACAGTTTCCGGCACGAAGCTGGTGTCGGCAGCCTTGCTGTATATTCCCACGGATGAGATGCTATATACTTCTTTTGGTTCCTTTCTGCCCGCAGATGAGTTTGCTTACAGCAAGTGGATTGAGGACTATCAGGCGGACAACGGGCTGCAGACAACCTTTCTGTCCGGCAGCTATTATACGGATGTGTTTCTGAGTGATTCCGGCATGATGCTTTGCCAGAGCTTTTTACCTCAGAACTTTAACCCTATCGGCGTGGTCATCTTCCGGGTCGATCAAGAGTACTTCAGACAGCGGTTTTTGGTGGATGCCCACCAAAATGACCGTTCCCGGCTTCACATCTATTCCAGTGACGGCGTTCCGCTGATGTATGGGGATGAGGCGCTTCAGCTGACCGACAGCGTTTTGCAGCAGATTCGGGACAGCGGCCTGGCTTCAGGCTACGAGAGCTATACCGATGGAGAAAACGGCACGGTGTACGCCTATTATTATAAGTCAGACACCACCGGCTGGATTTACTGTTATACCGTGACCGGCAGGACTCTACGCACGGCGCTGGCACTGGGCGAAAGACCGTGGCTGCTGCCGCTGATTTCCATTCTGGCGCTGGTGGCGGTGGTTTACATGGCGTTTAAATGTTATTCCCCCATCCGCCGTTTGGCCTACGCAGCCAGTGCTGCGCTGGAGCAGTCGGATAAACCTGAGTCTGTGCAGGTTAAAAACGAGATGGAGCTCATCGGCCAGGCCTTTTCCGCCAGCAGGGAAAAGAACGTCCGCTTGAGCCAGAGCCTGCAAAGCATGCGGGACGATGTGCTGGAGCGCTTGTTTTCCGGCATGATCATGGGACACAACATCAGTGAGGAGCGCATCCGGGAAGTCCTGACCAGCCTGGAGGAGCCTTATAATCTGGAATCCCCCATGATGGTACTGGGCGTTGCCATTGAAAAGGAGTTGGAGAATGAGGTGAGCGAGCCCGAAATGATCCGTCTCCTGCTGGCGCTGCGGGAACATTTGTCAGGGCAGGAGTTTTCCTGCTGCGTGATGCGCGGCCCGGAAAGCGGCTTTATTGTTCCCCTCTTCTTTATGGAGGACACGGACGCGGACTCCATACGTGGCACCATCCAAAAGTTGGTACACTCCATCCCGGTGCTGCTGCGGACCTTCGACTGCACCTTTTACACGGCCTACAGTTCCATATATCACCACATCAACGACCTGAGCTACGCCTGCATGGAGATGCAGGACTTCTTAAAACAAAAGCTCTTTTACGGAAAGAACCCTCAGCAGGAGCTGGAATTTCCTGATATTTCAAGTAATACCAGCGAACGAATCAAGCAAATACTGCACTGCATCGATGAGGGAAATTTTGACAAAACAATTGAAATCATCCGGCGTGTGGCGCCGGAAATTGCCGCCGCAAGCACCGGCGCCGAAGAGGCAGGCAGGCAGTATGACCTCTTTTCCCGGTCATTGCTGGATAAGCTGATGGTGGTTCGGCTGGTTAACATAGACAGTCTGATTGCGGAAAAGGCCAAGCTTCAGCGTACCTTCCGGGAATCAAGAGATCTTTCCTATATGGAGGAGCGCTTCCGCAGCTCCCTGACGGATATCTTTCGTGAATTGCAGCAGCGTAATAAAACAAAAAAGTATCAGAACATCATCCGTGCAACGGAGTACATTGAGGCCAATTACGTTGACTGTGACCTTTCCCTGAACCGTACGGCGGCCTATGTGGGCATCACCCCTTCCTACCTCAGCCGCATCTTCCGCGAGGAACTGGGACTGGCCTTTGTGGATTACCTTCGGGATATCCGCATTGAAAAATGCAAGTATTACCTAACCACCACCGACATCCCCATTACCAGTATCGGCTACCAGACAGGGTTCAGCTCCATGCAGAGCTTTTTCCGCACCTTTAAGAAGACTATGGGGATGCCGCCCGGCGCATACCGGCAGCAGAACCGGCAATGACCGGAGATTTCGGTTATGGATTATTGCGCCTTGACAAAAACATGCAATAGGCAGCGAAAACAAACGGAATGTCTTCGCTGCCTATTATATAGTTATGCGTTTGGATAAACCCGGCTAAACCCGCTTCCTGAATCGAAACAACTCGCCCGGATTGAGCATCAATCCGCGCTGCTCGCTGTCGGAGATCATGGCGTAGGCGTCGGCCGGCTCCCCGACGTGGGCCGGGTTATCGGTGACAAAGGTGCCGTAATGCAAGGGCAGCAGCCAAGCATCGGGCAGATTGTTGGCCAGCACCGCGGCGTAACGATGGGTCAGGTGATTTTCATCCAGCGAGACATCCAGGGCAAGCAGATGAATATCCCGGATGCGCAGATGCTCCTCCATCAGCCTGGTGTCGCCAGGGAAAAACAGGCGTCCCTCGGGGGTGTTGAAGATATACCCGCAGCAGTCGCCGTATCGGAAGGGAGGCCCGCCCCGCTTCCGATCCTTCAGCTGCCAGGGGTGGTCGCAGGGGGTAATAGAAAGGGTAATCTCCCCCAGGGGGAACGGGTCTTCATAGCGGCAGACACGGCACTGCTCCGGCGGTATCCCGTTCTGAGTCAGCTTATAGTAACTGGCGTAGGTGCCTACGAAGACAGCACCCTTTTTGCTCAGCTCCCAAGCGGTTTTTATGCCCATATGGTCGCCGTCCCCATGGGTATACAGCACATAATCTACCCGAGGAACTTCATTTGCAAGTATCGGTAGATCCACCGCCAGCTCCAGACCAATTTCACCGGTTCCGGGTTCGCTTCCCTGCATCAGCAGGGGATCGATCATCACGATTGTCCCCCGGATATTCAGCAGCAATCCGGCAGCAGACAGCCAGGCCACCAAAATCTGATCAGTTGGGGCAAAAGCCTCCGGACCAAGCGGCACGGTTTTTAGATCCCCAGAAGATTTCCAGTTCGCCATAAGCCAGCGCCTCCTTTATTTAGAGGCCGCTGCGATGGCTGCCAGGTAAGCATCCACCAGTTCATCGCCCACCGCGCTGCGGACCATGGACTCCACTTCGGAGGAGGCTTCTTTCATCTGTGCATATACTGTGTCGTCCAATTCAATGACGGTAATACCTTCCGCTTCAATCTTGCCGAGATTCTCTGTTTCCACCTGCAGGGCATAGTCCTGTCCATACGCCTCTGCCAACGCAAAGCATTCATCCATAATATCCTGGTATTCCGCCGGCAAATCGTTGTAAGCCTTGTCGTTCATTAAAATAGTGGCGGTAAAGGCAATATGCTTAGTTAGGACTACATAATCCTGTACCTCATAGAAATTGGAGCTCATGAAGATGTCAAGGGGATTTTCCTGGGCACCCACAACCCCCTGCTGTAAGCCCATGTACAACTCTGAGAAAGCCAGAGGCGTGGCGGTACAGCCCAGAGAGTTCCAGTATGTCATGTGATAGGGATTTTCCATGGTGCGGATTTTGATGCCGCGAAAATCCTCCAGCGTAGTGATTTCTTTACTGCTGGACATCCAGCGGAATACCGTGGCGAACAGGGAGCCCAGATGTATGTTACTGTCTTCAAAACTGCTGGCCATGGTATCCTTAAAGCTGGGAACAACGGTATATGCGGTCTCAATGCTGTCATATACCTGCGGCAAGTCAAACAGCGCCAAATCCGAGATAAAGGATGCCTGAGGCGCGGTGGATCCAATCACCATGGTGATGGTTCCCATCTGCACACCTTCCACCAGTTCGCTGTCCGAGCCCAGCTGAGAGTCGGTGTAGCACTGAACTACAATGGCACCATTGCTCTTTTCTTCTACCAGGTCGGCAAAATACTGTGCCGTCTGCCCAATTATTGAGGCGGCCGTGGCAGAGGTCCCGATGGTAAAGGTGTACTGGGGTTTGTCGGCTTCCTGGCTGCTGCTTTCTGCCGGAGTGCTGCTTTCTGCCGGGGTGCTGCCGGCATCGGAGGAGGTGCTAGCTTGCTGAGTGCCGTCGTTTGATGAGCCGCAGCCCGCAAGAGAAAGGGTAAGTACGAGCACAAGAAATACGGATAATAACTTTTTCATGTTTCTTCTCTCCTTTTTACTATTTATTATTGTATCTATTGCATTTAATATGCCAGCCAGAGGGAAAATCCGGGAACAAAAGTAATCATCAGCAACGCCACAATCGCCATCGCAATACAGGTAAGGCTCTTCTTGCCCAGGGTCAGTACCGGGATATCGGTCATGGCACTAGCGGCGAACAGATTCAGACCGAAAGGCGGCGTGGAAAGGCCGATGGTCACAGTTGTCACCATAATCACACCCAAATGGATGGGATCTACACCGTAAGCCTCGGCAATGGGCATAAACAGTGGGGACAAAATGAGGATGCAGGGGGAGCCGTCGATGAACATCCCCAATACCAGCATGATCGCCACTAAAGTCAGCAAGAACACCACACGGCTGGAAATCGCGCCGCTTACCGCCGCTGCCAAAACCTGAGGCGCCTGGGCCAGGGTCAGGATGCGGCTGAAGCTTGTAGCTGTGGCAATCAACAGGCACAGAGGTGCCACAGTCCGCACGGACTCGTTGACTAAGGGGATTAAGTCGGACCACTTAATGGTTTTGTACACAAACAGGGAAATAATCAGCGAATAGATGACGGAAACGCAGGCGGCTTCCGTGGGGGTGAACAGACCGCTGTAAATACCTCCCAGGATAATTACCGGGCTCAAGATAGCCCATACACTCTCCTTAAACAGTGCCAGCAGGCCCTTGGAGCGTAGCTGGCGCGTGTTGGCATGGATCTTGTCCCGGTCCTCGCCATGCTTTTTGCAATAGAAGAAGGCGTAGAGCATCAGCAAAAAGCCCATGAGCAGCCCTGGCAGCACGCCGGCAGCAAAGAGGGACGTGACAGAGGTCCCGGTGACCAACGCGTAATTGATGAAGGCGATACTGGGTGGAATCAGCAACCCCAGACCGCCGGACACGCTGATCAGCGCCGCGCAAAAGCCCTTGTCATAGCCCAGATTCACCAGGATGGGGATCGTCATTGCCCCCACCGCCACCGCGGTGGCGGGACCGGATCCGGAAATCGCACCATAAAACAGGCAGGTGACGACAGCGGCGCAGGGCATTCCCGCCGGAATATTTCCCAGAAAATAGGCGAACACATCAAACAGTTTTTTGCTGATTTGCCCCTGTGCCATAATGGTACCGGCAAACATGAACAACGGAATGGCCAAGATAGTGGTGGAATCCACCCCTGTGACCATGGTGCGCAGCACGTAGATGGCGTCCGTAACAGCGCTTAACCCAGTCCAGCCGGGAAGCAGCGCGCCGATGATAATGGCAATCGCAATAGGAAAGGAAAGGGCTAGGCAGATCAGAAATCCCAAAAATGCAATCAGAGTCATACGTTTTGTCCCCCCTTTTCATCCATTGTATGAAAGGTGCGGAACATATGGAGCAGCGTCTGCACCGAGCGCAGGACGGCCATAACAAACCCGATGATCAGAGAAAAGTAGATCACCGTATAAGGAATCTGTATGGCCGTGCTGACACGGCCGGTGCCGGATACCTGCTGTACCAGACTAACGGAGGCCACAAATAAATAGACATACAGCGCAAGGCAAACGGCGGCAATCAATAGATCAATGATTTTGCTTGCCTTTTTGGGCAGGATTTGTGCCAAAAAATCGACCCGCAGCATGGAACTGCGCTGTACGCAATAGCCGATACTGAGGAATGTAATGTACACAAAACAGTAGCGGGAAAATTCCTCCGGCCAGGATAGCGCTGTGCCGAAGAGCCGCAATGCGATTTGCAGGAACATCACTAACGTCATGGCCACCAGAAAAACGCCCATGCAGCATTCTTCAAAATGCCCATTGAGAAAACGGAATACTTTTTTCACCAATCTCCTCCTCCATTTTATGTGGTTGTAAAACTCACCTGGCGCCATTTGTTTACTTCAGTGCACTAATCTTATTGTAATCCCAAGTTCATTCGTACGCAATTAACAATTGTGTTCCTTATTCCCACTATAAGGAAAAAAAGCAAAAAATGTGATAAAAAGCGAATTATGAGATAATAAAACCTCCAGACTGTTGTAATCATCTTACACCAGTTTGGAGGTTTACAAAATCTTTGGGATGCTTTCCGCGGGATTTTACTGTAGATCTAATTTTACTGTCCGATCTGCTTCGCAACTTCTTCTGCGAAGTTCTCTTCCTTCTTCTCAATACCTTCGCCGGTCTCAAAACGTACGAACTTCTTAACGGCTACCTTACCGCCAACTTCCTTGGATACCTGATCCAGGTATTTCGCTACGGTTAGCTCATTATCTTTTACATAGGTCTGATCCAGCAGACAGAACTCTTTCAATTCCTTCTGCAGACGACCGATGATCATCTTGTCAATGATGTTATCCGGCTTATCGGGCATTTCATTCTTTGCCTGAGCCTTCAGAATTTCCTTCTCCTTCTCAATAAACTCCTCGGAAATTTCGTCTCTGCTCACATACTGAGGACGCAGCGCCGCAATCTGCATAGCCACATTCTTCAGGGCTTCCTTAACCGCTTCATTCACGACATTGGTCTCTGCCTCTACCAGAACGCCGATTCTGCCGCCGCCATGGATATACTCCACAACGCAGCCAGAATCTGCATTGATTTTCTCAAAACGGCGAATGCTCAGGTTCTCACCGATTACAGCGATCTTACTGGACAGCTCCTGTGCCACAGTCTTGGAAGGCTCCAGATTCCAGGGCTCTTCTAAGAATGCTTCAATCGACTCTGCACTGGTCTTCATTGCCTGAACAGCCACTTCCGCTACATAGTTCTGGAAGTCTGCGTTCTTAGCCACAAAATCCGTCTCACTGTTCACTTCTACAATAACAGCCTTCTTATCTTCAATTACCAGCGTTCTAACCAGACCTTCTGCAGCAACTCTGCCGGCCTTCTTAGCGGCAGCTGCCAGACCCTTTTCACGAAGGAACTCTACGGCCTTCTCTATATCACCGGCCGTCTCCGTCAGAGCCTTCTTACAGTCCATCATACCTGCGCCGGTCATCTCGCGCAGCTCTTTTACCATGCTTGCGGTAATATCTGCCATTTGCTTATTCCTCCGTCACTTCTACAGCTTCTATTTCTGCATCTTCTTCCATCGCAGCTTCGCCAAACTGCGTTCCCTGCTGTGCTTCGATAACTGCATCAGCCATCTTGGAAACGATCAGCTTTACTGCACGGATTGCGTCGTCATTACCGGGGATTACGTAATCCAGTTCTTCCGGATCACAGTTCGTATCTGCAATACCAATTAACGGAATACCCAGTGTGTGGGCCTCCTGTACACAAATTCTTTCTTTTTTGGGATCTACGATGAAGATCGCATCGGGCATTCTCTTCATATTCTTGATACCGCCCAGGTTCTTCTCCAGCTTCTCCCATTCCTTCTTCAGTTCAATAACTTCCTTCTTGGGTAGAACGTCAAAGGTTCCATCCTCTGCCATCTTCTCAATAGCTCTCAGACGGGCAATACGGCTCTGAATCGTCTTAAAGTTCGTCAGCATTCCGCCGAGCCATCTCTGATTTACATAGAACATTCCGCAGCGATCTGCTTCACTCTGAATTGCATCCTGTGCCTGCTTCTTCGTTCCTACGAATAAAATCGTACCACCGTCTGCTACGATTGAGGAAATTGCATTGTAAGCCTCGTCCACCTTACCTACAGACTTCTGCAGATCAATGATATAGATACCATTTCTCTCTGTGTAGATATAAGGAGCCATCTTAGGGTTCCATCTTCTTGTCTGGTGGCCGAAATGCACACCCGCTTCCAACAGCTGTTTCATTGAAATAACGCTCATTTTGTCTTTCTCCTTTTGGTTTTTCTTCCGCATGCTTCTGATTCCAGGAGACCGCCCTGCGGCACCATCCCGAAAATCCACATACGTGATTTTTTAGACCATGAAATTATACCATAAGAATAGCGGGCGCGCAAGCCCGAATACATAAAATTCCCAGCAGATTTAACGCTTTTGCGCTGTAAGCATAAAAACGGCTGCGCCTACGCACAGCCGTCAAATCTCTCATCACTATTTCTTCCCCTTCAGACCATCCAGCTGCTCCAGAATCAATTCATTTTGAATCTTAATGTATGTTCCCTTCATACCGGAAGATCTCGACTCAATTACGCCCGCACTCTCCAGCTTCCGAAGTGCATTCACGATTACTGAACGGGTAATTCCCACACGGTCCGCCACCTTACTGGCCACCAGAATACCCTCATTCCCTTCCATCTCTTCAAAGATATGCTGCACTGCATCCAACTCCGAAGCAGATAGGGTACTGATCGCTGACTTGACAATCTGCAGCTTGCGGATCTCTTCCGCACTCTCCTCATTCAGAGAACGCAGCATTTCCAATCCCACTACCGCATTGCCGTATTCCGCCAGAATAATGTCATCAATTCCATACGGTTCACCCATCTTATATACAAACAGGCTTCCCAACCGCTCGCCGGCAATATCAATCGGCGTAACAATCACATTATACAGCTTTATATCTTCCCCTTCAAATCCAAGGGTCTCCAGATGAACATTCTCCTTCGTCGATAAAATATTCAACAAACGCTCATTTAGCTGTTCATCAATGAACTGTCCCACCGCTGCAGTCTTCCAGCGGCCTCCGTCCAGTTCCGGGACAAAAAACTCACCCAGTCCAAGAATCTTACCTTTTTTACTGATTACCAGTATATTTGACTCTAATGTGTCACTCAATACATGGCAGATATCGCTGAACACAAACACCTTCGATGTGTTATTGTGAAGCAGCTTGTTTATTTTTCTTGTCTTGTCCAATAATTGTACACTCATATTTGATCTCCTTAAAAAACTCAGCAGTACATGTACATAGTACAACATATTTTATTCTTTTGCAAGAGTTTTTGCATAATTAAACAAATTTAAACATGCTTTTAGCCTTATTATCTTATTTGTCCGACGAAGGCTTTTTCCAGGTCATATAATCACATTCCGGATTGTGTTCACAGCCATAATACCGCCGTCCCTTCTTCGTTTTACGCACCAGAACATCACCGCCACATTTCGGGCAGATATCGCCGGTTCTCTCCAGATAAGGCTTCGTATTCTTGCACTCCGGGAAGCCGGGACATGCCAAAAACTTACCGTGGGGGCCGTACTTCACGACCAGGTTCCGGCCGCAGTTCTCACAGATTTCTTCGGTTACCTCATCGGCAATCTGCACCTTTTCAAGCTCTATTTCCGCCTTTTCCACCTCCTGGATCAGGGCCGGATAAAATTCCCGCACAATTGTCTTCCAGGTCATATCACCGGTCTCAATTTCATCCAGCTGGGATTCCATTTGTGCCGTAAAGCCTTCATCTACTATATCCGGGAAGGAACTCTTCATAATTCCGTTTACTACATCACCCAGCTCGGTTATATACAGATTTTTATTCTCTTTAATAATGTACCGGCGGCCCAGAAGCGTCGCAATCGTGGGCGCATAGGTACTGGGGCGTCCAATGCCGCACTCCTCCATGGCCCGAACCAGACCGGCTTCCGTAAAATGTGCCGGAGGCTGTGTAAAATGCTGCTTCGGAAGGTACTCCTGGAGAGCAATCCGGCTCTCCGTCGTCAGCTTCTCCAGTTGATTCTGCTTCTCTAGCTTCTCTTCGCCGGCGTCGTATATCAGCAGGAAACCATCAAAGGTCTGCACATTTGCCGAAGCCGAAAAGCAATAGCTGCCGGCCTTTATTTTCACAGTCGTATTATCAAACCGGGCATCCTGCATCCGGCTGGCTGCAAACCGCTTCCAAATCAACTGATACAGACGCAGCTGATCCCGGCTCAGGGATTCTTTAATCGCAGAAGGGGTCCGGCGGATATCCGTGGGCCGGATTGCTTCATGAGCATCCTGGATCTTGCCCCTCTGACGGCTGGAAGGCTCTCTTGATGCCACATACTCCTCGCCATACGCCGCAGCGATATGTTCTCTGGCGGCCTGATCCGCTTCCTCGGCAATACGGGTGGAATCCGTACGCAGGTACGTAATAATACCGATGGTGCCGTTCCCCTTAATTTCCACGCCCTCGTAGAGCTGCTGCGCAATCCGCATCGTCTTCTGAGGGGAAAAATTCAGGGTCTTCGCTGCCTCCTGCTGCAAGGTGCTGGTCGTAAAGGGCAAGGGGGCCTTACGGGTTTTACCGGTCTTCTTAATATCCGTAATGGTGAATTCAGCATCCTTCAGATCCTGAATCACCCGCTTCACATCTTCCTCACTGGTCAGCTTCTTCTTATCACTATAATGAATCGCCAGAGACTTCTTAGACTGATCCACCAGGATCTCCGCCTCCAAAGTCCAATATTCTTCCGGAATAAAGGCATTCACCTCGTCCTCACGTTCACAAATCATGCTTAACGCCGCAGACTGTACACGTCCTGCGCTTAAGCCCCGCTTCACCTTCTTCCACAGGAGCGGGCTGATGCTGTATCCCACAATCCGGTCCAGCATTCTGCGGGCCTGCTGCGCGTCCACCAGATTCATATTCAATTCTCGCGGCTCCTTTAACGAAGCCTTCACGGCATTCTGCGTAATTTCATTAAAGCTGATTCGGCGGGCCCGCCTTTCATCCAGCTTCAAGGCTTCCCGCAAATGCCAGGCAATCGCCTCACCTTCCCGGTCCGGGTCAGTTGCCAGATATACTTTATCTGCTTTTTTCGCCTTCTTCCGAAGGGTGGCCAATACGTCGCCTTTACCGCGAATGGTAATGTACTTTGGCTCATAATCATTATCCGGTCCGATGCCTAATTGGCTTTTCGGCAAGTCCCGTACATGTCCGCCAGATGCTTCTACCTCATAATTTGATCCTAAGAATTTCTTTATCGTCTTAACCTTTGCAGGGGATTCTACTATAATAAGATTATGTGCCACAAAATTCTCCTTCTGTATCATTACTGTATTTCTTCTATATATAATACAGACCTAATTGACATGAAACGAGACAACTATACACCATTTCTCCACCAATTTCAACCCTCTTCCCTTTCTTTTCAAAAATAAATTATAGGATTATCACATTTGAGTTGTTTCTATCAACTAAAAAAGGCAGCTATTTTCACAGCCGCCTGCTGTATTGATTGCCGCCCTCCTGACGTATACAGCCCTTTAACTCCAGCTGCAGCAGATACATCAAGAGGGCACTGATACTCCATCCGGTCTCCTGGCTTAACTCCTCCAGATGCTTCGGGGTCATCTCCAGGCTGGCATAGATTTCTGCCTCTTCCGGCGACAGTACCGGCATACTCTTCCCCTTCTCCGAAGTCTCCTCCGCGATTCCCAATGCCAGAAAAACATCCTCTAAAGAAGTCATGATTTCTGCGCCCTGCCGGATCAGCTGATTACACCCCAGACTCAGAGAGTCCCCCATGCGTCCCGGAACTGCCATAACCTCCCGCCCCTGCTCTAGTGCCTGATCCGCTGTAATCAGGGAACCACTTTTCTCTCTGGCCTCTACAACAATCACCAAGTCCGCCAGTCCGCTGATAATTCGGTTACGCATTGGAAAACGATAAGGTGCTGCCATTTTCCCCGGCGTATATTCGGATAAAATGCCGCCCCGCCGGGCAAGCAGTGCATATAGCTCCCGATGAGAAGAAGGATAACAGATATCCACCCCACATCCTAAAACAGCATAGGAACTCCCGCCAGCTTCCAATGCACTCCTCTGGCTAAATCCATCAATCCCAAGGGCCATTCCACTGATAACGGGAATACCCCTCCAGGCCAATTCCCGTCCAATTGCCTGGGCAGTCTCCCGCCCATAGTGACTGCACCGCCTGGCTCCTACTACTGCTGCCGCAGGTAAGCGCTCCGGAGGAAGCATTCCTTTAACAAAAATCCCATACGGTCTGCCATAAATACTCTTCAGCCGGGAAGGATATTCCGTATCCGTAAGAAGTACCATGCGGATCCCTCCAGCTTCCATGGCTTCATATTCTCTCTGCAGGGAAGCAAAATTCCGCCTGCTCTCCCGCAGCTCTTCTGCCTGTTTCGCCCTCAGCGGAAGGGCCTCTGAGTGAAAAATGGCTTCGGGCGCGCCGCATTGCTCCAGCATCCGTTTGATCGCCGCCGGGCCAATGGTCTCCAGACTTAACAGCCAATACCACAGTTCTCTTTCTTCCATATGATCACCCCCAAAACCTTTGGTCCAGCCCCCGGTATCCGATGGCTTCGCTAAGATGTGCCTCCTGAATGTTCACTTCTCCGTCCATATCCGCAATAGTCCTGGCCACTTTTAAAATCCTGTGATAGGCTCTGGCGCTCAGACCCATTTTCTGAAAAACCGCCTCCATTAAACGTGTCTCTGCGGCTCCCAGCTGGCAATAGGCTTCCAAATCAGAACTCTTCATCCGAGAGTTAAAGAAGATCTGCCTCCCACTAAAGCGTTCCTGCTGTATTTCCCATGCCTGTCTGACTCTCGCCCGGATACTGGCGGAGGATTCATTCTCCTTCCTGCTCCCAATTTCACTATACGTAACGGGAGGTGCTTCTACACATACATCCATCCGGTCCAAAAGGGGACGGCTGATTCTCTGAAGATAACGCCTGACCTCTGCTTCCGCACATTGACACCGGTTCCGGTTCGGGTAATATCCACATCGACAAGGATTCATCGCCGCGCACAATACCAGATCTGCCGGAAACCGGTAAGAACCGTGCACCCTGGAAATCAGGACGCTCCGGTCCTCCAGAGGCTGCCGCAGAACCTCCAGGGCCGTCTTTTGAAACTCCGGGAGTTCGTCCAGAAATAACACGCCCCTGTGAGCCAGAGAAATCTCGCCTGGTCTCGGCGTGCGTCCGCCGCCTACCAGGGCATGGGCAGAAATGGTATGATGAGGCGCCCGGAAGGGGCGGCTTGCCCGGAGAGGCTGTTCTGCGGACAAGAGACCACTGATGCTATACACCCGTGAGACCTCCAGACTCTCTTCCCAGGTCAGCTTCGGAAGAATCGTCGGCAGCCGTCTGGCAATCATCGTCTTACCGGAGCCGGGGGGACCCACAAACAGAAGATTATGCATTCCTGCCGCCGCTACCTCAGCCGCACGTTTCATAGCCGCCTGTCCATTAATTTCAGAGAAATCGACTGTGAATTCTGCTTGCTCTCTGCTGCTATCATAAGCAGTTACCGGCTCTGCCGGATAAGAATCCGGATCCTTCAGGAAATTGACCGCCTCCATCAGCGTTTCAATTCCCACCGTGCGGATGCCGGATACGACCGCTCCTTCCGCCGCATTTTTCTTCGGCACCAGACAGGTATGAAATCCACACACTCTGGCTGCCAGGACCATGTTTAAGATCCCATGTACCGGGCACAATGTGCCATCCAGCCCCAGTTCTCCCAGCAGAGCCACTCCCTCCAGTACCTCTCCCTGCAAATACTCATAAGAAGCCAGTATCCCTACGGCAATGGCCAAGTCAAAGGAAGTTCCCTCCTTACGGACATCTGCCGGAGCCAGATTAATCGTAATCTTTTTAGCCGGTATGGAAAATCCAGAATTACGCAAGGAGGTCCTGACTCTTTCACGAGCCTCCCTCACCTCAGAAGATAAATAACCTACCAAAGAAAAATCCGGCAATCCGGGAGACACATCCACTTCTACCGCCACCAGCATTCCATCAATTCCCCGCAATGCAATACTATTCACTTTTGTATACAAATGCAAACTCCTTTTAATCCGGTAAACAAGGGAGAGGAATCTCTCCTTCCGACTCGTAATGTCAATAGAAAAATTTCAGACTTTAAACAGATGGGAACATCCATAGGGAATAACACTTATCATGCATTCTAGCACAGCCTTCGGAACTTGTAAACACTTTCTGTTAATTTTTTAAACTTACAGACTTTCTCCAAATACTCCGTACCCCTTTACAAGAACGTTTGTTCCTTGTATAATAGAATGGTACCACACAAAGTGCGTAGCAATCCGCAGGTATCAGAGAGCACAAAGTGCGTAACAATCCACAGTCATCAGAGAGGAGGTCCCTCATGCCGGAGCGCATTATTTTTCATGTAGATGTTAATTCTGCCTTTTTAAGCTGGAAGGCGGCTTATCAGATTCGGCAGCAGGGCTCGATGGTGGATCTGAGGGAAATTCCCTCTGCCATCGGCGGCAGTGAGGCAAACCGCCATGGAGTGGTACTGGCCAAGTCCATCCCTGCGAAGAAATATGGCGTCCGCACCGGGGAGCCTCTGGTTCACGCGCGACAGAAATGCCCTGAGCTGGTGGTGGTACCTCCGGATTTCCCCCTATATATCAACTCTTCCCAGGCTTTTATCGAGATTCTGAAGCAGTCTGCCCCAGTCGTGGAACAGTGTTCCATTGATGAAGCATTCTGCGATATGACCGGTACGGAATTGCTCTATGGATCCCTCCCGGACTTTGCCATTAAGCTGAAAGACCGCATTTACCAGGAGCTTGGCTTTACCGTCAATATCGGTATTTCTTCCAATAAGCTGCTGGCCAAGATGGCTTCAGACTTCCGCAAGCCCAACCTTGTCCACACTCTCTTCCCCGATGAAATCCAGACGAAGATGTGGCCCATGCCGGTGGGTGAACTGTACCTGGTAGGGCGCTCCGCCGAGAAGAAGCTCCATACACTGGGGATTCGCACGATAGGGGATCTGGCCCGGGCCGATATCCGCGTCTTGAAATCGCATTTGAAGAAGCATGGAGAGACCATCTGGCAATATGCCAATGGTCTCAGTGACGAGCCGGTGGTGTCCGAATCACCGGACAATAAATGTATCGGGAATTCTACTACCATCGCCCACGATGTTGCGAACCCCGAAGAAGCCAAACAGATACTCCTGGCTCTGACAGAGACCGTAACTGCCAGACTCCGTTCGGATCACAAAAAGGCCGCCTGTATCTCGGTGGCCATCACCGACTGCAATTTTCACTCGGCTTCTCATCAGGCCACACTGCAATCCGCCAGTGACGTAACAGCCGAAATATACGGTACCGTCTGCCAGCTCTTTGACACCCTCTGGGACCGCACCCCCATCCGCCTGCTTGGAGTCCAGACCACCCGCCTGTCTCAGGAGACTCTGATCCAGGGCAGTCTTTTTGACACCGGTAAAAGAGATAAGCTCACCAAGCTGGATGCTGCTGTCGATACCATCCGGAACCGCTTCGGTGATGATGCCGTTAAGCGGGCCTGCTTTGTAAAAAGCGACCAGGAACACATGTCCGGCGGACTCAGCCAAGCAAAAAGACGTGCCTCCTCCGGGAAGACACGTCCTACTGATTCTTAAATACTACCGGTTACTTCCTGCATATTCGCAAGAAACTCCTCTAACACTGCATCCTGGGGTGTTTCAGATTCGAAATCCAGCTGGAACCATACCAGGCTGTCTTCCAATTCCATATAGCCCACATAGCTATAAGAAGGATACTCTGCCAGTATAATGCTGCTTATGGTTATGTAATGGTAAGTTAAATCACCTACCACTTTTGTCTGCATTTCCGAAGCATTGATATCGGAATAATACCCTAGACTTTCCAAAAATTCCGGCATCTCCAGAACTTCTGCATCCAATTCCTCTGCTGTGCGGTATTCCTTCTCCCAAAGCGAGAACTCCGCATTGGATGCCAGTTCATCGTTATACAAACACAGGCTGTTTGACAGCTGATAATCACAGATATACCCGGAGGGCCAACGGATCTGCAGCTGATGCTTGGCTTCTCCGGCAGTCAGCACAAATTCCCCTGCTTCCGTAATAGCCTCATACTCATCCTGCATCAGATCGGTCACATCCAATTCCAGATCCAGGTCACCTGCCGAGCCGGCTGTGCCGCTCTCCGCCTGCAGGGCTTCCGCAGGAATCTCAATTTTGTCCACTGTATTATAGCTCAGATTCTCTGCAATGACTTTCATTACCTCGAAAGAGGATCCCTCCAGCTCGGTTCCTTCAAAGAGTTTGCTGAAGCCTTCCGCCCAGTCCGCTTCCATCTTAACGAGCCTGCAGTCTTCCTGCGCCGCATAATAGGTGACCGGCAATTCCAGCGCACTTAAATCACCATTCAGGCCACCACCTATAAGAGCCTCGGTCATCCCCGTAATCCCTTCCAGGGAATTCCCTTTAAAGACAAACCTCAGTTCATAGCATTCTTCATCGCCAATCTTTACGAACTGATCGCTAAGAGTCCAGTCGGACATATCTCCCATAACAATGTCACTCAGGTTGGTCATTCCGCTAAAGGTATTCGCCGAATCCTCATCGCCGCCTTCCGTATAGGACCATTCTCCATCCTGCAGTACATACGTCTTCAGGATCCCGTCCTCTATTAAGGAATAAGTTTCGTTGGACATCGCCTGACTTTGCCCCAGCACATTTATCTCCATATTCAGATTATTATGGGACACCTGCTCTTTTATACGGCTTTCTATCTGCGCAGTCATGGTCATATCCATCTGCAGCGTAACCCCGGAAGACTTTATCTGCGCCGCCATCTCCATGGTCATATCCATTTTCGAAGAGTCCGATTCTTCCATGAACGCCTTCATCTTCGTAATGACTTCCTCCTTGGACAGCATTTCGGCTTTTCCCGCTGTCTCTTTCGTGCAGCCGCCCAAACATAAAGCGGATATAAGAAAAAGCACTAACAGGAAACCGGATTTCTTTCGCTTGTTCAAACCTTTTCTTCCCCTCCTTTTACCTTCGCCTTACCCAGAGCCTGTTCGATATCTGCAATAATATCCTCCACGGCTTCAATGCCTACGCTAAAACGGATCAGATCCGGCTGTACTCCTGCTTCGATCAGCTTCTCGTCGCTTAACTGACGGTGGGTATGGCTGGCCGGATGAAGTACCGAAGTTCTGGCATCTGCCACATGGGTAACAATTGCGCCCAGCTCCAGGCTGTCCATGAAACGGATCGACTGCTCTCTCCCGCCCTTCAGGCCAAAAGCAATTACACCGCAGGTTCCATTTGGCATATATTTCTTCGCCAGTTCATAGTAAAGATTCCCCGGCAGTCCCGGATAATTCACCCAGGCAACCTCCGGGCGGGACTGCAGATACTCCGCCACCCTCTGGGCATTCTCACAATGACGGGGGACTCTTAAGTGAAGGGTCTCCAGCCCCAGGTTCAGCAGAAACGCGTTTTGGGGCGATTGGCAGCTGCCCAGATCTCGCATCAGCTGGGCCACTGCTTTCATAATATACCCCATTTTGCCAAACTTCTCCGCATATACGATCCCATGGTAGGAATCATCCGGATGCGTCATGCCCGGATATTTGTCCGCATGGGCCAGCCAGTCGAAATTCCCGCTATCCACAATACAGCCTCCTACGGCTGCCGCATGACCATCCATATACTTCGTGGTGGAATGAATGACAATATCCGCGCCCCATTCAAAAGGACGGCAGTTGATCGGGGTCGCAAAAGTATTATCAATTATCAAAGGAACGCCATGACTGTGCGCTGCTTTCGCAAATTTTTCGATATCCAGTACTACCAGAGACGGGTTCGCAATGGTCTCCGCAAATACTGCACGGGTATTGGGACGAAAGGCCTTCACCAATTCCTCTTCCGGCACATCCGGATCCACCAGCGTGAATTCGATTCCCAGCTTCTTCAGGGTCACCGTAAACAGATTCGAGGTGCCTCCGTAAATGGTAGCTGAGCTGACCACATGATCCCCTGCCGAGCAGATGTTAAAGATACTTAAGAAGCTGGCCGCCTGTCCGGAAGAAGTTAGCATGGCGCCGACTCCGCCCTCCAGATCACAGATCTTAGCCGCTACTGCGTCACAGGTAGGGTTCTGCAGACGGGAATAGAAATAACCTTCCGCTTCCAGATCAAACAGCTTGCCCATATAATCGCTGGTACCATATTTAAAGGTTGTACTCTGATAAATCGGCAGAATCCGCGGCTCGCCATTCTTCGGCTGCCATCCTCCCTGAATACAGATTGTGTCTCGTGAAAATTGCTTCATTCTTATAATCCGCCTTTCTGCGAAAGGCACCGATGGGGTTATGAAACGCTCAATCCCATCGTCCTTTCGTTCTTTTTGTGTTATTCTCCTCTTGTAGGCTGCTGGCATACTACAGAACCTGAGGA
>Ga0153928_1000067_pt1 | contig 53031 bp, 51 predicted proteins | sample TSNJ012MetaG_FD_106656 | JGI IMG/M metagenome (GOLD analysis project Ga0153928, IMG submission 106656) | Attine ant fungus gardens microbial communities from New Jersey, USA - TSNJ012 MetaG | ecosystem: Host-associated > Fungi > Mycelium > Unclassified | place: USA: New Jersey, Wharton State...
AGTCACCAGAATAGGCCTTTGGCATCGTCCACCCCCGCAAAGGAGAATCAATGCCGAAAGACTCGCTCATTGCTAGCCTCATGGGAATCCCGCCGATTCAAATCCGGCGGCAGCCGCTTTAGCAACTCCATGATTCCAGTGCCGCTTTGAACCCGAAGTTCGCCGCAGGACCCGCGTCAATCGTCGTGCGAACTTCGGGTTCGCGGCACTAGTAAGTTAGATAACTGACACATCTATTCATCGGTAACCATTGTCACCAACTAAGCAGCAAATTTTGCCTTTATTAATGGCTGCCGCTTAGCTTCGCGGTCGACTGCCCGGGGCGGGCGCGTGAGAACAGGGGGAAGTAAAATGAGCAAAATGAAACCGATGATGCTGGCCGTGGCGTTTGCCGGCTGTGCCATGTTGGCGCTGGCCTCGATCGTTGCAATCCCGGAGGAGGAACCGGTGCTGACGACCGCTTCCAGCAGCATCAACGCCTTCGAGTTGATGTCCGTCAGCAAAGGCCTGCCGGTGCAGCGGTTCGAGGCTTATTGATTCTTCCTGAAGGCGCTACGCCTGCGAGCGAAGCGTAAGCGCGCCTGCGCTCAGGCGGCGCGGCGCATTTCATCGGCGAGGCGCCCATATTCCGCCTCGATCAGGTCCTTGCCATAGACGCGCTCGAGCCGCCGCACGGTGAAGTGACCGCGTGCCACGTCCTGAAAATGCTCGATGAAAACGTAGTTCACCGCGGCTCCGCCGAGCGCGCCGAAGATCGGCAACGCCTGCGCGGCGAGCTTTTGGCTCACGACCACGCCGAAGCGGGAAGCCACCTGCGTGATGAAGCGCACGAGGATCGGGCTTCCTTCCTGGATGAAGCCGCGGTCGGCGATGAAACGCGCGGCCTCGCTGACCGTTTTGGCGAGCACGCCGCGCACTGCGAAATATCCGCTCTCCGATGCATCGCTCGTGCCGCTGCGCCCGCCCAGCGCAAACACCTGCACGCAGGATAGCGCGGTTGCGGGATCGGACAGGTCTTCGCCTTCGCCGCGGGCGATGTCCGCAATCGACCGCAGCATGATGACGGTCGAGACCGGAAGCTCGAACGGCAGCGCGACGAGCCCGAACGCGCCGCCCGCGGCGCCCGAGCCCATGGCGAGCGCCTTGTGCAGAAGCCGCGATTGGACGTGAGGCTTTCCCCGCAAGGTGCGCAGCGCCACCTTCAAGGCCGCGTCGAGGCCTTTCGTCGTCGCCGCCGCCACGGCTTGCGACGCATAGGGCGGCAGCGCCGTGCCGAGAAGCTCGATCGGTTTGCCCAGCATGTTCGCAAGCCGCGCCGCGACGCCCGGATGTTCGAGCGCTGCGACCGCGCGCTGGAGTGCGGCCGCGTCTTCGGGCGTCAGCGTTTGTGCATGTGCGTCCAGCAACTCTCGATGCTCCGCAATGAGGGACCCTATAGTGACACCTGCATATATGGTGTTGCGGTAACCGGCGCATGCCGGATGGGCGAGAACGAAGTCCTCTGGCAGCGGGAACATCGCCGCGCAGTTTTTCGTTAGTGTGGTATGGACGACACGCCCGGCGTCATATGCGTATTCTGCGGCTCAGTCATGTCCTTGAGTCGCGAATTGCCCGCCGCGATAGCAACGCACGCGCTGCGCTTCTTCGCTTGCGAGACGTGCGGCGCGAGCGAACTGCGCGTCGTTCACCCCGGCAAGCGGCCCGTTACGAGGACACCGAATCGTCAGGAAGCATAACCGCCGCGCGCCGACGAACGCGACACGTGCGGCACCTTGCGTTTGAAGTGGTTCATGGGCGGGGCCGACGTGATGCTCGCAGCGGCAACCGGCGCGGGCTCGAGACGCTCCGCGGGCTCGAGGCGGTCAACCACGACAAGGCGTTCGACGTCGCCGCGCAAGTATGCGTCGAGGAATGCGGGATAGTCGCGAAACACCACGCAGCCGTTCGACTGGCCGCCGCCGCCGTGCATGTAGGAATGGGCGAGGATGCCGTCGCGGCCGAACATCCTTGCGCCGTCCACCGGAATGAGCCGAATGGCGCGAACGCCGTGGAACAGCGGCTGGCGCAATGCGAGATCGTAGACGTTGGGCGGGGTCGGTCCGCGGTTCTTCACGTTGACGTAGCGCGGATCGTCCTGCCGGGGGCCGATGCCCGAGTGCGCTTCGAGCTTGTTGCCGTTGGGCAAGTAAACCGCATGGGCGGCAATGTCATAAACTGCCGTGCGGTCCGCGGTATGCGGCAAGGTCGCGGGAGCTTCGAGCGGGTCATCCGCATCGACCGCGGCGGGCTCCGAACCGGCCGGTCCGCCGGAAAGGACCACCTGCGCTTCCTCACGGAAGCGGCGGAGCGCGGAAGCGAGGCGCTCGGCAACGGCAAGGATTTGCGTCTGCATGGCGGGTGCCGCGGCATGCGCTTCATCTTCGCCGGCAACCTTGGTGCCCGGGTTTCCGCCGCGCGGGTGCGCCTTCGCCGCGGTTCGCGAATGCGCAGAACGCACCGCGAGCGCGTTTAGTCCCGGCGCCGTATCGCCTGCGCTCTCGAGCGTGCCCGGCCACTCAATGAACGAACCAATCACCAGGCCCGCTGCGGCGAGCAAGACCGGCCGCAGCGCGGACCGAACGGACAATCTTTTCATCCCTTCCCCAAGTACCGCGTCAGGGGGCAAAACGCTTTTTGCCCCGAAGGCGCTCGAAGTTCGGCAGTTGCGTGAGTGCGGCTCGTTTATCGAAATCGTTCCAATGCGCGCCAGCCCGTGCGCTGGCGCAATTGGTCGCGGGGTCACCCCCGTACAGGCGAAGCCGGTGGATCAAGGCCTCGCTTCTGCCGCCGGGATGACACAAATTGTTTTTGCGGTATGATGAGACGGATGGCACGAGGCCAATCAAGCAAACGGGCAAATCACATGGCGAAAAAGAGCGTCGCCCAAGAGGCGAAGGCGAAAGTGGTGGAGGCTGCGCAGTCCGGAGCCGGGGCCGCACGAGACATTGCAGGAGAGGTAGTTCGCGCCGCCGCCATGGCGGCGGCCGGAGTGGCGTTGCAACGCACCGCCGACGCGCTGCGCGGCACGGCCAGGAAGGCCGAGGCTGCCGCCCCGAAGCAGGCGGCTGGCGGACGGCGGCGGGTTAAGTCTGCGAAACGCGCAAAGGCGGCGAAAGGCAAAAAGGCAGCGCGACGCCCGGCGAAAAGGGCCAAGCGGGCGAGCAAAGCCGCGAAGAAGCGGACAGCGCGCCGGCGTTCGTCGCGATAGCGCATCCTCAGAAAGGGCAGGAGTGAAGACCGCGATGCGCCGCGCCCGCGACGCATGACCAGCGCTATTGCGCGCTGCTAGTGTCCCGATTCCGAAGTTCGCCTGATTTTGCCGCACGCTCCAGAGCGAACTTCGGAATCGGGGCACTAGTGCGCCGCCGTCGCGGCCGCCTGGTAGGACGGATCGTAATATTTCATCGGGTCGTTCAGTGCCTTGGCCGGCTGGCCGTAGCGGCTGCGCAGCGCGAGCACGGTCGCCAGACCTTCCATGTCCATCTTGCCCTGGCGGAAGAAGCCGTCCTGCGGATCGAGCAGTTCCGCGTAGCTGCGCTCGGCCAGATCCTGCGACATCTGCGGCAGGTTCTTGCGCAGGATGCGCACCGCCTCGTCGCGATTGGCGCGATCGTAGAGCCAGTCGATCGCCTCGACGTAGCCGCGGATATAGGCGATCACCTTGTCCTTGTTGGCAGCGGCCCAGGAGCGCCGCGCCGCGGCAACGTTGCCCTGGTAGTGGCCGAGCACCTTGGTCGCCTGGGCGAGCTGGGTGAATCCCTCCGCCTTGGCCAGAATATTGTAGGGGGTCGAGAGCATGGTGCCGTCCTGCTTGCGCTCCTGCAGCGCCGTCCAGCGCTGCACCATGCCGCCGACCTTGGCGATCGAATAGTCGCCCGCGTTAAGCCCGCTCCGCCGCAGGATGTCGAACAGCACGAACGCGTAGCCGGTGGTCAGCGCGTCGACCGACAGCGTTCGGCCCTTGAGATCCGCGATCGCTTTCACGTCGCGGGCGGTGACGAGGCTGAGAAACCCGGTGTCGCTGCCCATGAACGCGAAGAACTCCGGCTGCGGCCCGATCGGCGCCTCGCCCTGGCCTTCCGCATAGGCGACGATGTTGTCCACGGCCGTCATGGCGATGTCGAACTTGCCGTCCGCAAGGCCGCTCATCTGCGCGACCGAGCCGCGCGTCGCCTGCACGCTCACGCGAATGCCGTTCTTCTCGAACAGTCCGCAGTCCCGTGCGACGTAGAGCCCCCAGTTGAAGCCGCCCGGGAACACATTGACGCTGACCTCGCTCGGCGCTTGAGCCTGCGCCGGGCCCGCGAGCGCCAGTCGCCCCGCTCCCGTTGTCATCCTGCCGCCTGCCGCACGCGCGGGGCGGCGCCCAAGTGGTCGCGCAGCAGCACGCCGAGCCCGCGCAACGGCGCTGACCCCAGCATCTTGAGCGCGTGCCAGAGGCTGACCTGGTTGGTCGTAAGCACCGGCTTGCCGAGGTCGCGTGCGAGCCGCTCGATCGCCGCAAAGGTGCTCCAGTTGCCGCAGGCGAGCATCACGGCGTCGGCCTCGGGTCGATCGATGCGACGCGCCACGTCGTAGGCGGACTGCGGGTCGAGCAGCCCGATCTCGAGGTTGCGCACGAGGCCGAGCGCCCCCTGCGCCAGCACGCTAAATCCGTTCGCTTCGATGAAGGCTGCCGCGGTTTTGTTCACCGCCTCGCTCCACGGCGCCGCCAGCACGATCTTTTTCGCGCCCAGCGTCTGCAGCGCTTCGATGAGCGCGGTCGACGCCGTCGTTGCCGGCCTGCCGCTCGCGGCGCTGATCCGTTCGATCAGCTCGCGATCGTAACCGATGCCGTTGCGCGAGGATGGCGCGGTTGCCGCGAACACGATCACGTCGACGTCCGCATCGGCGAACTTTTTGCTCTCGGCCTCGATCTCCTGGACGATGCGCAGCGTGGAATCGGCCTCGACCGTGTCAGCCCCATGCGCGCGACGTGCAGGCTGAAGCCGTGCGGCAGCGCGCGCCAGAAATCGCCCTCCTGCACCGAGTTCGAGGAGGGAAGCAGCAGCCCCGATGCGCCGAAACTCCTCGCGCCGTGCCATGGTCATTCCTCCGCGTGACGCTGCAAGTTATCATCGCTCCGCGCCCGCGAGAACGGCGGCCGGATGGGTTGTCCGGTGCAGGCGCTGCGTTAGTGCCGCTCATTAACCAATCGCGCTGGATAACCGGTTTTCGTCGGGAAACGGACATTGGGCTTTCTCGGCCGCTGATACGCTCGAAGCGATGGCAAGCAAAACCTCCGAGGATTGTCGCCGCAGGGCCGAAGAGTGCCGCGCGCGTGCCGCTCTCGCCGAGCATCCCGAACAGCGGGTGGCCTGGATTCGCTTGGCGGAAGATTGGGAAACCTTTGCCGCGAGCATGGACGAGATCGCCCGGCAATGGCCTCGATGAGCTGTTTCCGGCCGGTTGTGATAAAAGCCGGCCATGCGGCAAACCTACGGGCCCGACTATCCGCGCACGCTCGGCGCGCTGGTCGGCTGGTCCAGCCTCGACCCGCGCGGGCCGGTCGTCACCGAGGGCGCGACCACGCTCGACCGACGCGCGTTCAAAGAACGCGTGTTGCGGACAGCCGCGGGCCTGCGCCGCGCGGGCGTCGCGCCCGGCACGCGCGTTGCGCTCTGGCTGCCGAATGGCGCCGCATATCTCGCGGCGATCTTCGCGTGCGCGCGGCTCGGCGCGCTCGCCGTCCACATCAACACGCGCTTTCGCGTGGGCGAAGTCGGCAACCTGCTGCGGCGCTCCGGCGCGATCGCGCTGGTGACGCAATGGGGATTCGCGCCGGTCGATTTTCCGACCATTTTCGCGGCCGTCCCGGGCGCGGACCGGGCCGCTCTGCGCTCTCTGCTCGGCGTGAACATCCCGGCTGGCGTGAGCGGGCTCGCCGGCCTCCCGGTGCTGCCGCTTGAGAGCGAGGCGGCTGACGCCGGGCCGAACGAAGTCGCCGGCAAAACGCCGTGCCTGACGTTTACGACCTCGGGCACGACCGGCGGGCCGAAGCTCGTCATGCACGATCAACAAACAATCGCCGGGCACGCGGTCGACGTCGCCCGCCACATCGGCCTCGATGCCGAGGCGGCTCTGCTCGGCACGCTGCCGTTCTGCGGCACTTTCGGCAACGTCGCCGCGATGGCCGCGCTTGCCGGCGGCGCGCACGTCGTCTGCCTCGCGCAATTCGACGCCGCGGCCGCGGCCGACCTGATCAGGCGGCACCGGATCACCCACGTGATCGGCGGCGACGACATGTTTGCACGGCTTGCCGCGGCGGCCGGCGCGCGGCCGTTCGACTCCGTCCGCTTCTCGGCATTTGCCGCATTCCATTCCACCACAGCCGGCGCGATCGCCGCGGCGGAGGAGGTGGGAATGCGGCCGCGTGGGCTCTACGGCAGTTCCGAGGTGCAGGCGCTGTTCGCGGTCGGCGAGGGCGAAAACCGTTTGTTCGGCGGTGGCGTGCCGGTCAACCGGCAGGCGCGGCTTGAGGTGCGCGACCCCGAGAGCGGCCTCGGGCTTTCCGTCGGCGCCTCCGGCGAACTGTGGATCGACACGCCCTCACGCTTTGTCGAATACCTCGACAACCCGGAGGCAACCGCGCGGGCGATCGGCGCCGACGGCATGTTCCGCACCGGCGATCTTGGCCGGCTGACCGGGCACGGCTTCATCTACGAGACGCGCATCGGGGATTCCATGCGACTCGGCGGATTCCTGGTGGCCCCCGAGGAGATCGAAGCGGTCATCCAGGCGTTGCCCGGGGTCGAGGCCGTTCAGGTGGTGGCCGCGGCAGGCGAGGGGGAGAAGGTGCCGGTGGCATTCGTCAAGCCGGCCGGCGGTGCAAAGCTCGACGAAGCGGCCTTGCGTGCGCACTGCCGGGAGCAATTGGCGCGGTTCAAGGTTCCGCATCGGATCGTGGTGGTCGACGCCTTTCCCGTGGTCGACAGCCCGAACGGCCCGAAGGTGCAGCGCGTGCGGCTGCGCGAAATCGCCGAGGCGCTGCTGCAAACGGTGACCAGCGATCGGTGAGCAGCGATCAAAGCCGCTGGTCACTGTCTACCGATCAAACGCCCAAAATTGAGGCTGGACTTCCCCCGCCCAAGCGCGGCGCGTATCCCGCTGTTTGATTCGACAGCCGAATCAGTCGGCGCGCGCGTCCCGTGCGGCCCGCGTGCTCGTTCGCACGCACATCACCTTCACCCGTTCGTCCGCGCGCAGGTCACGGCCGATTTCGGTGCCGGCGAGATAGGCCTGGCCGTGCAGCATGCACATGACCGGGTTTCCGGTCTCCTCCGGCAACTGCAGTACCTGCACCGCGTTGCTGCGGTTGCAGTCGCGCAGCTCGGGCGTGACCGCCACCGAGCAGACAAGAATAAGTGCGGTGAGCATGCGATTTCCCCCTGCGTCCGTCCCGGCGCAGCACTCTCCCCGAAGCAACTCATATGCCAGGGGTGCCGCCGCACCGGAGGCCCGGCGCGCGGCCGGCGGAACCGGCCGGCACAGCCTCGCGTTGGCTTCGCGAACGCTTTTCTTTGTTTGCGGATCGAGCGCCATGAATCGTCTTCTGCCGCGCGTGGCCGGCGCAGTGTTCTTTGCCGCAAGTTGCGTCGGCGCCCTGGCGCAGGATGCGGCTGAGGGCGCCCGCGCGCCGGGCTGGACCACCCATGCCGACGATTACGGCACCGTCGTCGATTTTCCCGCCGGCATTTTTTCTGTCCCGGAAGGTGCGCCGCCGATCGGCAATGGCCGGCGCTTCCGCACCGCCGACGGCCGCGCCGAGCTGAGCGTCTATACGCTTGCGAATACCGACCGCCGTACTCCGCGTGCCTATCTCCAGCGGCACCTGCGGTCCGAGTTCAAGCACCTCGATTACGATCGGGTGAGCGGCCGGTTCTTCGCCGTTTCCGGAATCGTGCGCGGCAAGACCTTTTACAGCCGATGCAATTTCGAAAGCCCGCGTGGGGCGATGCACTGCATTTATCTCGACTATCCGGCGGACGAGACCCACGCATGGGATCGGGTGGTGACCCGGATCAGCCGTTCGCTGCGGGCAACGCGCAGCGGCGCGTATCCGGAAGCGTCAGTCCGGTAGCATCGAACCGAATGACGCGCCGCGCAGGCGCGCGGGCAGTATTTCTAAGAAAGTCAGGAACCAAACATTACCTTTGACGTTGACGGGCTGAGCAGGAGAACCCTTCGATGAGCGATTCAACCAGCACACGATCGGGTGGATCGAGCGCCGGCGAAGCCATTCGCAGCACCGCCTCCGATGCCATGTCCGCGTTTTCAGATGCGGCGCAGCAGGCGATGGGCGAGGCGAAGAAATCGGCGAGTTCACTCGCGTCGGCGGCGAGCGAGCGTGCCAAGGATGCGGTGCAGGAGCGGATTTCCGGCGGCGCGGACCTGCTCGGCCACTTGGCGGCGGCGGTACGCGCGGCCGCGCGCGACCTCGACCCCAACGCTCCCCAGCTCGCCGGCTTCGCGCGCGAAGCGGCCGGGCGCATCGACGACTTCTCCAACGAGATTCGCGACAAGAGCGTCGAGGAGCTGATCGAAACCTCGTCGGATTTCGCCCGCCGCCAGCCCGCGGTCCTGTTCGGGGCGGCCGCGGCGTGCGGCTTCCTGCTCTTCCGCATGGTCAAGAGCGCGTCCGTCGGCCTCAGCGAGCCCTCGCAAGGGCGCTTCGAGCCCAACTACGTCGGGGCGCCGCATGCGGAATCTCCGCCGATAAGCACGGGACCATTCCATGGCCAATGAGTCGTTGCGGGAATCCGTCCTTGTCCGCGCAATGACGGACCTGTTCGCGGATCTGTCGGATCTTATTCAGAAGGAAATCCGGCTCGCGCGCGCGGAAATCACTCATAAGCTCACCCTCGGCGTGCGCGGCGGCGTGTTCATGGCGGTTGCGGGGGTGCTCGCCTTTCTCGCGCTGATCTTCGTGCTCGAGGGGATCGCGTTTGCCATCGCGGCCGCGGGCCTCGGGCCGTATTGGGCCTGTTTCATCGTCGCCGCCGGTCTCCTGGTGGCCGCGGCGGGCGTCTTCATTTCGGGGCGGTCGCAAGCCGAGGCCGAGTTTGCCCCGCGCACTACACGTCAGCTCGGCGCCACCTTGAGGACGGCCAAGGAGCAGCTCAGATGAACGGCCAGACCGACTTTTATTCGCAAGCCGCCGAGTGGGTGGTGGACACCGCCCGGCGCAAGCCCGAAGCGCTGCTGCTGATGGCGGCCGGCTGCGCGCTGCTGATGCGCGGGAGGGGGACCGCCAAGGCGTCGTCCCGTCCCGGCGACGTCTACGGCCGTGCCCCCTGGCCGGAGGAAGGCGTAGGCGCGAGAGCGCACGAATCCGCGTACCGCACCGCCGAAGGTGCCACGGACTATATGGGCGATGTGAGCGACCGACTGGGCGAGACTGTCGGAAGCTACGCCTCGACGGCGCGCGATTATGCCCAGGATGCCCGGCGGCGTATGGGCGAGTACACCGGCGCGGTGCGCGAGAATCTCGCATCGGCGAGCGACCGGATCAGCCGCACCGCCCAATCAGCCACGCGCACTGCGACTGACACCATGCGCGAGCAGCCGCTGCTGATCGCGGCGCTCGGCCTCGCGGCCGGCGCAGCGGTGGCGGCGCTCTTTCCCACCACCGACGTCGAGCGGTGCACGCTCGGTCCCGCGGCCGACGCGCTGGTCGGCGCCGCAGGAGCTGCCGGGCGCGACCTCGTCGACCGCGCCGCGCGCACCGGCGAAGAGATGAAACGGGCGGCAACGGCACGGGGCCTTACGCCGGACGGGCTCGCCGATCTCGCCCATGAGGCCGCCGAGACCTTCACGCGCGGCAGCGAGCCGTCCGGAGAAGGGCGCGGCGCGCAGACCTCGACGCGCTCCGGCCCGCAGGGGGCGTGATGTCGACCCTCGAACTCGACCGTCTGGAAGAAGACGTCGCCCGGGCTCGCGAACGGGTCGCGGCCGACGTCGCCCGCCTGCGCTCGCCCGCCGCCGTGGCCGGCTTCAAGGAGGACATCGGCCACACGCTTTCCGATGCCGCGCAGCGGACCGCAACGGATCTCAAGAACCGGGCCGCCGCCAATCCGGCCGCAGTGCTGGCGATTGCGGCCGGGCTGCTGTGGCGCTTTGCCCGGCATCCGCCCATCGCGAGCCTGCTGATCGGCGTCGGCCTCGCGAGCCTGATGCGCACCAGTTCCGCCAGCCCGCCCTCGCCGGTGGTCACGCGCACGGGTGAACTGCTCAGCGCGGCGGGCGACAAGGCAAACGAATTGAGCGAGCAGGCGCGCGAGTTTGCGGGCCAGGCGCGCGACACCGCAGCGGCGGCTGCGGCGCGGGTTTCCGAGACGACCGGGCGTCTTGCCGAACAGGCGACCCAAGCGGCTGCGCGCGCTTCCGATCAGGCGGCGCAGGCGGCGGCGCGATTTTCCGAACAGGGCACCCGGCTCTCCGAGCAGGCGAGTGAGCGCGCGGAGAGCATCTCCCAACGGGCAGGCGACGCGGCCGCGCAAGCGTCGGCGCAAGCCGAGCGCGCGACGGCGTGGATGTCGGAGCAGGCGGCGCAGTTCGCAGGCCAGGCCGCGCGCTCGGCCGACTACGCCAAGGCCGTCGCGCAACGGACGTTTGCCGACGCGAGCACGCGCGACACTGTGCTGTTGGCGGCAGCCGCGCTCGCGGTCGGCGCCGCGGCTTTCCTCGCCAACCGTCGCGACGACGGGTAACGATCAGCGGGCATTTCCGAACGGGCCACGGCGGTCGCCTGCACGCGTGCATCACAAACCAAGCGGCACGCGTGCCGGCGACAGAATCAATAAGCCTCGTCGATAATCGTGATCGGCAGATTGTCGGCGTCGATGTGGCCCTGCAGATGCTCGGGCGAAACCGTCGCCGGCCTGTCCGCTCCGAGCGACTGTGTGTGGGCGCCTGCGCTGGCTATCGCCGCCGCGCTCAGAACGATGGCGAGTGCCGCAAGGACGCTGGTGTGGTTGCGGATATCAGCCTCCTCGTTGGGTTGCGGCCGGAGGCTTAGTACGTCGTCGTCGCGACTGTGGCCGGCCCCACATTATCTGATGATTGTCGAGCCTGAAGCGTGCGCGGCATCGCGCGATCGCGCGGCGGACGGGAAGGGCGAGCGAAGTGACGCCGTGTTTCCGGTGACCACGGGCACGAGAGGATTCCCGCGCGGGCGATGCCGATCACAACGACGTTACCTCTGCGCCATTAACAGTTACGCTGAGATTGTCTCGCCAAGTATTTGACCTCTTTGGATAATCCACTAGTACCGCGGCACCTGCCGAAACCGTCCTGTGTGTCGGGTTGCGGAAGCTTGCGGAACTGCTTTTTCCCCGGCGGCGTTCGCTATTTTAAATTTTGACACATTCAGACTGATGGATGGCGCCGTGACCGGGCGTGAGCGTTACCAACGAAAGGCGCTGGACTGCGTGCGCGAGGCGGACCGCCTGCGCGATGCCGGCGAACGCAAGAAGCTCATGGAGGTCGCCGGTCTCTACCTGTGCCTGGCGCGCCACGTAGGTAACCGACACGACCACGATAGCGCTCATCGCGACGCCGACTCCGAACACCACGACGCGTAACCCCTTCGTTGGGCGCGGAAGGCTGCACGCCATCCGCGCGTCGCGCTGATTTAATGTCCCGATTCCGAAGTTCGCACGAGGACCATGGCGACCGTTCTCATCGTCGAGGATGAAGACCAGGTGCGCGTGCTCGCCGAGTCGAATTTGCGCGAGCAGGGCCATCAGACTGTTTCGGCCGCAACCGCCGAGGAAGCGTTGGCGGTATTCGAGGTCGTCACGCGCATCGACCTCCTGTTCATCGATATTGCTTTGCGCGGCGACCTGCACGGCGGGCTCGCCGTGGCGAGACAGGAGCGCGAGCGCCAGGCCGACTTGGGGGCGTGCTCTACACCACCGGTCAGGCGGTCACCGACGGCATGAAGGCGATGATGGTGGAGGGGGCCGTGGTGCTGGAGAAACCCTACACGGTCGAAGAGCTGCAGACCGCGCTCGTCGCGCACTTCGGGATTGCGCCGGGAATTTCGACGCGCCGATCCGGCTGGTGACGAGAGGTTAACGAATCCGCAGTAATTTTAGTTAGTCGCACTGGTGTCCCGATTCCGAAGTTCGCACTCGGACTCGCGGCAATTGTGATGCGAACTTCGGGTTCGCGGCACTAGGGCGCGCGCCTCGCAAATTTTTCGCCTGCGCGTCGGGAATTGAACGCAGCGAATCAGAGTTCCGTGCTGCAAGGCATCCAGGAGAGGCCGCTGACAACCCCCGCCACATATAAAGAATACGCTGCGGATTGCTTCACCGCCATGCGCGCGGCCATGCTCCCGGAAGTAAAGGCTTTGCTGCTCGCCATGGCGCAGCAGTGGAATGAGTTTGCCGAACGCGCCGAGCGCCGGCCCACGCAGCCCGACGCCTCGCCGCCTTCGAGCGTCGACCGCGCCTGAGCCCGCAGCGGGTCCTTCCGTACGTCATTACCGAGCGCGCCACCCTCAAACGGTAACATGGCGCGGCTGTGCGATTTTGTTCAGTCTCTTTGCTGACGTAAGGGAACAAGCGGCGAGGACGCATTGTTGCCCCTGTGTCCACAAGAAGACACAGGAAGCCGGCGATGAACAAGCCAGTCGAATACCGGGAGAACGCCGCCCTTTGCATGGAGGCGATGCGCGCCGCCCATCTGCCCGAAGTCAGAGATTCGCTGCAAACGATGGCGGAGCGGTGGACCGAGCTTGCCGACCGCGCCGAGCAGAACGGCAATGGTCGCAGTCGCGAAAACAAATGAAACGCCTGAGCAAGTCCCATGGCTATGGTTCTGATCGTCGAGGATGATCCGCAGGTCCGGGTCTTCGCCGAATCCTACCTTCGCCGGCAAGGGCATCGCACCATGTCGGCCCGCAGCGCCGAAGAGGCGCTGATCCTGCTCGACCGGGGCGGGCGCATCGACGTTTTGTTTTCCGAGATCGCGCTCTCCGGCGACACGCTCGCCGGCATCCGCCTGGCGCGGCAGGCGGCGCGCGGCCGGCCCGGCATCAAGGTCCTTTACGCGGGCGACCACGCGGTCGCCGACCGGGTGAAACCGCTGTTGTCTGACGTCTCGCTCGTGCTCGAAAAGCCGTATACGGTCGAGCAACTGCGCAACGGGCTCGCCACCTAGCTAGGGCGAATCGCGCCTGGCGCACGCGCGCGGCCGCTTGCCGGGTATCCGCCTGCCGGCTCCAAGCGCCAGCCTGTGCACCCCACCTCGTGCCGCTTTGAACCCGAAGTTCGCACCACAATTGCCGCGAGTCCGATTGCCAACTTCGGGTTTGAAGCGGCACGAGGATCATAGATTTGCTAGTGTCCTTCGGTGCTGAAGTTCGCTTGCGAGCGTGCGGCAAAATCAGGCGAGCTTCGAATCGGGACAGTAGACAGAACGGCGCGCACCGGCGCGGGGCCGGTGCGCGTCATCCGTCCCAAGGCCGCGCCTGCCTCGCCAGGAAAGCCGAGCCGCAGTAAGGTTCCGCCGCACGCAGCATCATGCTGCGCGCGTGGATGGGGCGTGGGGTATGAAGATTTCCATTCTAGACGACTATTTCGACACGGTGCGCACGCTTGCGTGCTTTGCAAAGCTCAACGGTCATGAGGTGACCGTCTGGAACGACCATGTGCAGGACACGGACGCGCTCGCGGCGCGCCTGAAAGACACCGAATGTCTCGTGCTCATCCGCGAACGCACGAAAATCCAGGCGCCTTTGCTCGAGCGCCTCGCCAACCTCAAGCTGATAAGTCAGCGCAGCGTCTATCCCCACATCGACGTCGCTGCTTGTACGCGGCTCGGCGTCACCTTGTCGTCGGGCCAGCATTCCGGCACGCCGTCCTACGCGACCGCCGAGTTGACCTGGGCGCTCATTCTGGCGGCGGCGCGTCAACTTCCGCAGCAAATGGCGGGGCTCAAAGCCGGTCGTTGGCAGATCGGCGTCGGCACGACCTTGCGCGGGAAGACGCTCGGAGTCTTCGGCTATGGGCGCATCGGCGCCGCGGTCGCCGGCTACGGCCGGGCGTTCGGCATGAACGTCGTCGCCTGGGCGCGCGAGGAATCGCTCGCGCTCGCGCGCGCGGACGGCCACGCGACGGCGGGCAGCAAGGCGGATTTCTTCGCGCGCTGCGACGTCGTCTCGCTGCACCTGCGCCTGGTGCCGGCGACGCGCCACATCGTCACCGCCGAAGATCTCGCGCGCATGAAGCCGCACGCCATCCTGGTCAATACCAGCCGTGCGCCGCTGATCGAACCCGGCGCGCTTGTGGCTGCGCTGCGCGCCGGCCGGCCCGGCTATGCGGCGGTCGACGTGTTCGAGAATGAGCCGATGCGCAATCGCGACTTCCCGCTGTTGCAGTTCGAGCAGGTGGTGGCGACGCCGCACATCGGCTACGTCACGCGCGAGGAATACGAGCTTCAGTTCACCGACATTTTCGACCAGATTCTCGCCTTTGCGGCGGGCAAGCCGATAAATGTCGTCAATCCGGAGGTGCTGACGGCCGTGGGCGGCCCGCGTTCCGGCTCCAACTAAAGTGCAAAGACGCGCGTACGGCCGCTTGTGGCCCGATGGCCGCGCGGAACGCGCCGCCGGGTGGCACGCGTGCATATTTTTTTAGTTGCGTGTAGCAAAAAATACCACGGCTCCGGGGCAACTTGCGAGTGACAAGACCTTTCAAACGTAACCTGCGATGCCAAAGGCTTCTCAACCAATGTAAATCATAAAACAAAATCTCCCGAAAAACGTGAACGAGGCTTCTTTCACGCAGGCTTGCTCCTTGCGCGCGGTCACCGACTCGCGCACTACGCGTAGGTCTGGGCAATGCCGCTCAGCGCTACATATGGGAGCTTTCCATGAGGGAGACGAACGGGATCGACGTGCGTGAGACGCCTTCTGTCATTTCTGACAGTGGGAAGATCAAAATCGGCGACTACACGCCACTCTTTCCACCGCCGGTGCGTCGTCAACCGGCGAACACAAGCGACGGCGGAAAAGTCAAGATCGGCGACTACACGCCTCTGTTCCCCGCCCAGCGCGGCAAATAGGGCGCGCCCCCGCAAAGCGGGAAAGTCCGGCCGGCGGCGAGGCAAGGCTTCGCCGCCGGTGGCTAATAGGAATTATCAGCCTTCGGGAACGCCAGCGAGGCGCAAGCCTTCCATATATCGTTCCCGATCACTTGCCTTTTTGATGGAATAAATTCGCCCGAACTTCTCCACACTGAAGCTTGGTTCAAGCGACAGAAGCTGGCGAACGTAGACTTGAGCTTCGTCGCGTCGACCAAGATGCCCGAGCGAAGCGATCAATGGTTTGTAACCGGCAACAAAGTTTGGATTGGCGTTTACCGCACGACGGCCTACAAGCGCCGCCCGCTCATAATCGCCCTTGAAGGTATAGGCGATCGTGTACACGTGCTCAAAGCAATAAAGATCAGGTGCTCGTAATTGGCGATAGCGGTGCAACCGCTGTAATGCGGTCTCCGGCTCGCCGATGTAGCAATAAGTCAGTGCGCTCAATGCCCAATTGAACCCCAGGCTAGGATTGAGTCGAAGCGCCCGATCGAAAAACAATAGCGCCCGGTTATAGTCCCTACCCCTTCGAGAGCAGAAATGCGCATAAATTCCCAGCGCCTCCGCGTTTTCGGGATCTAACGTTATCGCTTTTAGCGCATGCTGCTGCACTTGCGCGCTAGACTTGTCGATGTCCTTCGCCCAGCCTTGCCCGATGTACAGCAGGTGCCAGTGCGCCGCCCACGCCTCGGCCATAGCATTGTCCGGCTCCAACGCGAGCGCCTGCTGTATCAGCCGCCCTGCTTCTTCATACTGCCTGCGTTCCATGCTGAACATCATCGGGATTGCGAGCAGTAAAAGCCCCGTCGCTCCATAATGCTCGCGTCGCTTGGGCTGACCTTCGATGTGTAGGATGACGGGATCGATCCGCCCCACGATCCGTGTCGTGACCAGCTCGTCCAACCGGTGCAAGTGGCTTAGGCCGATGTCAAACCGCTCGCCCCAAACCGGCTGAGCCTGACCTGTCAAGTCAACGAGACGAACGGCAATTTGTAGCTGCTTGCCGCTGCCGGAAATGGCCCCATCGACGAGGTAGTCTAGATTCGCGTATTCGTGCTGGCCGTCAGTTGACACCCGTCTAAGCGCCGCCGGGCTGATGACGTCAAACCAGCGAAATCGCGCCAGACCGGCGGCGATTTCGTGACTCAGCGAGAGGCCCAAGCCCTTTTCGTTCTTGCACTCGGTCTCTCGGAATGAGAGGACGCCGACGCGGAGTCGATGACGATTTGGGGCAGGCCTGTGGATAACCGTCGTGTTGCGGCGAAGATGGGTTGAAGGATCGGCCGCGCTCTCCAAAGTCGTTTGCGGCGGTTGTGCCCGTATAGTTTCGTAAAGTTGCTCCGTGTCATTGAATGGCTTAATGCGGGCCGCTTCCCATAATGTTTGCCTGCATCGCTCGTATTCGCGTAGGGCTTGCTCCCGCTCGCCCAATTTGGCCAACGCCCGGATCAAGGCGTTCCATGCGTCCTGGTGCTTTGGGTTAAATGAGAGCAAGCGACGAGCCACGGCTTCGACCTGCTTGGGGTCGAAATCCCCGCGGTCGACCCGCTCAAGGACGGCACTCAGCGAGACCGCGAGGCGCTCTTTGAACCGGGCCCGCTCATTGGCCAGCCACTCGCCGAACGATTCGCTGACGCCGTCCAAGCCTTCGAGCAGTTCGCCCGGGCACAGGACGGCGAGGTCGGCCCGCGTGGTCGAGTCGGAATAGGGCGATTTCAGCAAGGCGAGAGCATCGATCCAGCAAACATCGGTGTTGAAACGCACCGTCGCTTGCGCCGTTGAAATCATTTCCTCGGCCAACGGGCCCATCGCCGAAGTCATGTCGTAGAGCGCCTGGCGAAAGCTGGTGCGCGCCTGGTCGGCGCTGACACGGTCCCACAGCATGATCGCAATGCGCGTGCGTGACACGCGCGCGCCTGCGTTGAGGCAAAGATAGGCGAGGGCCGCGCGGGCTTTTTTCGCGCGCGGCAGCACGTCGTCGCCGAGGTAGCTGGTTGCGCGCATTGTTCCGAGCAAATGAATGCGGACGCTCGGGTGTGCCGGCAAGTAGGCGCGGTGTGAAACTCGGGCGGTCAGGGTCCCGCTTTGATCGCCGGCAGCGACGCTGCTCATGTACCGGTCCCCCGTGAAGCCTTGCCCGCTAACGCTACCGCAACCTTGGCCCTGGCGGGAAGAGTTAAAACCTGCGGAACCTCGGTTGCGTTGTTCTTTCCGGGTGTGCAGCTTGCCGGCGTTTGACTACATATGGTGGCTGCCGACGTTCGGGGGCTAGATATTGGGGTTTTTGTAAATCAGTGTTTTCCAGAGAAAGTTGTAAATCTCTTAAGCCGCACAACCCAAGACAATGTTAACATGTTTCTTGCGGGCGACCGACGACCCCTGAGCCGGCGACAGTGAAAGCCGCCGCCACTCAGCGCGGAAAAACCATTGTGAGAAGTTCCACCCGGCCGGTGGGTTCCTTTCTACTCCTCCCGGCCGGCCTTATTGCCGAATAACCCCGCCTCGCTGATCCACCCAGAAGCGATGCCACCTAAACGGTCTGCCAGGCTTCCGAGCGCGATCGACGTGACGGTCGGACGCAACGTGCGCTTCTGGCGCATGGCCAAGGGGCTGTCGCAACAAGAGCTCGCCAAACGGCTGCGCGTCACGTTCCAGCAAGTGCAGAAATACGAGACCGGCGCCAACCGCGTCGGGACCGGGCGCCTCGTCAAAATTGCGGCAGTGCTCGGCGTTCCGATCGCCGCGTTGTTCGAAGGCACCAGCGCCGCCGACCCGTCGCGCAAGTTGCTCGCGCTGGTGTCCGACTCGCGGTCGTTCCGCCTCGCCCACGCGTTTGCGGCGATAGAAAACACCACGTTCCGCCTGACGCTCGTGGCATTGGTCGAGAAGCTCGCCGCATCGGTTCCGCAGGAAAAACGGCGCCGCCGCAGGCGTTAATGTTTGCCGTCCGATTTCAATGCCCAAAGGGCGCGCCGCGGATCTAGATTCAAGAAACACCCCGTTTCACAACGTGCGAATGGAACATCCGGATCCATGAGCCGGGTCATGGTGGCCGCTTGGTACGCGCGTCGAAGCGTCAGCGGAATCGCCAGGCCCAACAGGCGTCGCCGCGGTCGCGGCGCTCGATTACTTCCAGGCGCATGAACCGATCGTGGGCAAGGGCGGCTCCGACCCACAGTTCGTTCCAGGCCTCGAACACCGCGGGTGCGAGCGGCGCACGCTCCTCCATCAGGCACCATGACGTCTGACGCACGGTCGCCCACGAGCCTTCGACATGCAGTTGCGCGTCGTCGCCTTGCCCTTCTGCAAGCCGGGCGAAAACCTCAGCAAAGCCGACGGCTCCGGCCTGCACTCCGCCGAGGATTCGGGCGAACTCGTCGAAGGTCTGCATTCCAATGAGCCGAGCGGCGCTCCCCGCGAGATGGCCGCCTTCCGCGGAGCCGAGGACTGCGATGGTTTCCGGCAAGATCGAGGTGACGTATTCCATCGCATAATTGCGGAGAACCTTGCGCAGCCGTGCTTCCGGCCATGCCGTTTCGGGCAGCCGCGGCGCAAGATCGGGGCGGAACGGGGGGCAGCGCTCTTCCGGCACGAACTGCAATCGCTCCTCGGGAGCAAGGTCATGCTCCCATTCCTTATAATAGCCTTCGAGCCCGGGCTGTCCGTCGACGGTTTGGCCCGTGCATACGAAACCGAGTCGCGGGTTCTCCAGGACGACGCCATTGTTGGCATGCCAGCCGCGCAACATCGCCCGGGAAACCTCCGAGGGAATCCCGCAAATCGCGGTCCCCCACCAGATCCAGCGCGGCGGCGGGTAGCGCACCCAAGCCTTGCGGTCGTTCTCATGAACGTATTCGACCTTCACGCCGCCGACCTGATTGGAGAGATAATGATATTGCGCGCACGCCACCGCGTGGGGAAGCTTGTCGAGTCCCAGTTTCTTCAATCCGGGAAGAAAGCGAGCCAGTTGCTGCCGCCGAAACGTCCGAAAAACCACCTCGGCGGCCGGCGCCGCGCCCGCGCGCGCGACCAGCATCAGGATCAGCCCGGTCAAATAGGAGTGATAAATGAGTTCAATCGCCCGATAGGCGGCGATGTCGGCCGTCGGTGCATCGCTTTTGAGCCCGGCGTTGGACCTTAACATGCAGCGTCGCTTTCGTGATTTGTTTGGTGGCGCATTTCCTTGCAGCCGCGTCGAAGCGCAATCATCCTAGCACGGGGACCGCCGGCCCATCGGGTCGGCTGCGAGCGACCGCCGAGCGGCGCTTCACGGATTGTGCCGCAGCCCGCACTTTTTCTCTTGACCTCAAGGGCGATAAGGACGCCCGGCGGCTGTGCATGGACCGGATTTTGCCGCGTAAACGCGATCGTGCGGTCGCGATCGACCTGCCGGTGATCAAAACGCCGGAGGACGCTGAGGCGGCGCTCGCGGTGGTCACCGCCGAGCTTGCCGCGGGTCAGCTGACCATCAGGGAAGCAACCGGCCTTGTGGCGCTGATCGAGCGCATGCTGCGCGTTGCCGAGCGCGTCTGGGCCTTCGGGCGGTCGCGCCGCCATGGCGCCGCGTGGGACGCCGTGACGCTGGACGATGTGGAAACGCCCGCCGCCCATCGGAAAGGGGCGGAAGCGGACGAGCCGGAGGCGGCCGAAACCGCGGAAGAGCCGGACGCGCCCCTGTATTCTCCTGTTAATTCGGCAATCGCCGTCGAGCCCGCGCCCAGCGGCCCGTCACCAGGAGAGGAGGGCGAGCCTGCGTCCTCGGAGGTGCCGCGCCATGGAGCGCCGCCGTTGCCGCGCGCGGCCTGAGGTCAATCCGCCTCAACACTCCGGCGTTTGGTGCATTCCAATCGGTGCGTTGTGCGGCCCGTCGAAGCCGCCCGCGATCACGTTGCGCAGAATGGCGCGGCCGAGCGAGTGCTCGCGTGGGCTTGCCCCCACGATTGCGACCGAGCGCGGTGCAAACAACCTGTCGAGGCGGTAGGTCGACATCGAGCCAAGGTGCCGTCAGGCCCTCAATGACCGAGGGGAATGCGAATGAGTTCGGCGATTTGTTCCTTGCTGAGCGGCGCGGGGATGAATTTGAGCGTCACCGCTTCATCCATAAGCGAGTCGAGCCCTTTCACCTCGTCCGGCCAGACCAGCGACTTGGGAAAGAAATCGTCGCGCACGCGCCGGGCGAGCGGCTCGGGCACGCCCACGAACTCCGCATAGTCTTTGATCACCTGCGGATCATCGCCGTACATGTAGTCGATGCTCTCGCGATAAGCCTGCAGGAAGCGGGCAAGCGCGTCCGCGCGTTGCGTGAGCATCTGCGCGTTGGCAACGATGACGCGCACGGTGCGGCCGCGCACGATCGAGGCGTCGGTGGCGCGGGCGACGAGGCGGATCTTGCCTTCGCTCAGTTCCTTCAGTCCGAACGGCGGCGAGGCCCAGCCCACGTCGACCTGGTCGGTCATGACGGCGGTGAGCGTCGCGGACGGGTTCCCGGTCGCGGTCGGCCGCGCCGTGAGACCGAACTCTTTGATGAAAGCCAGCACCACGCTGTGGGTCGAGGATCCATTGGTCGAGAAAGCGATCGTGCGGCCGTCGGTGTCCTTGAGGGTTTTGATCGGGGAAGAGGCCTTGGCGTACCAGTAATCGGCGGCGCCGGTCGCCTCGGCACCGACGATGCGCACCGGCGCGCCCTTGGAATAGGCGGCCATGGCGCCGAGCGTGCCCACCGCAAGGCCGAGATCGACGCTGCCGGCGATTACCGGCTGCAGCGTTTCGCCGCTGCCCGAGGTGTAGATCATCTCGAGTTCGAGGCCGTGCCTTGTGAAGATGCCGGCCTTGGTTCCAATGTGGGTGATCGCGGTGTCCCAGTTGCCGCGCTGGCCGAGCGTCAGCTTGAGCGCGTCGTCGGCCCTTGCCGGGCCTGCCGCCAGCGTCAGCGTCAGCGCTGCCGCGGCCACGCAGGTCAATGCTCGCATAAAGCGCATCGCTTATCCTCTCAGGTTTTGCCCGCGCCGCGGCCGCGCCCGATGCGGCCGACCAGCGCGTTGGCGCCGATCGCGAGCACGAACACCACGATCAGCAGGGCGTACATGCGCGGCATGTCGAAGGTGCTGTAGCTGTTGATCACGAGGAAGCCGACGCCGCGGTTCGACAATTTGGTCTCGGCCAGCAACGTGCCGATGACGGCGACCCCGAGGCCGAGCCGCACGCCGTTGACGACCGGCTCGCGCATCGCCGGCAGATAGATTTTGCTGACCATCTGCCAAGTCCGGGCGCGAAAGCTGCGGCCCACCCGGATGAGCACCCGATCGATGCGGCGCATGCCCGCCGCGGCCGACAGCGCCACGGGGAAGAAACAGGAGATCACGCCCATCGCCACCTTGGAGCCCGGCCCGACCCCGAACCACATGATCATGACCGGGAAGAAGATGATCTTCGGCGTGGGGCCGAGATAATAAAGGTAGGGTTCGAACGCCTTGCCGAGCAGCCGGTTGGCGCCCAGCGCCAGCCCGGCTGCGAGTCCCGAGAGGCCGCCGATGAGGAGGGCGGTCGCGATCTCGAGCCCGGTCGTTCCCAGGTGACCGTAGAAGGTCGGATCGAGCACGAGGCGCGCGAGCGCGCCGGCAATTGCGCCGAGCGAGGGCACGACGTCGCGGAACAGCAGACCCGAGACGGACACCGCCTGCCAGGCGATGAGCACCGCGGCAATGATCCCGATCCGCAGCAGCGTCACCGGGCTTGCGAGCGCGGATGCGCGCGTCAGTCGCCCGGCGTCAGCCATCGTTCCACCCGGCCGGTGACGGCGAAAAAGCAGATGCTCACCAGGACGACGAAACAGATCGCCGCGTAGGTCCCGGGAAGATCGTAGCGTTCGGCAAGCTCGTTGATGAGCTGCCCGAGCCCGCCGAAGTTGATCAGGAACTCCACGCCGACGATGTTGATGAGCGCGAAAATCAGCCCGAGCCGGATGCCCACGAACATGCTGGGCAGCGCGGCGGGAAACAAAATCTTCCAGAATTGTTGCGCCTGGGTGAGCTTGAAGCTGCGTCCGACGTCGATCAGCACGCGGCGCGTGCCGGCTAGTCCCTCGATGGTTTTGAGGATCACGGGTGGCAGTGCGGCGATGAAGCCGATCATCACGATGGTCATGGCGCTGCGCCCGAAGATGACCAGAAACAGCGGGTACATCAGCACGATCGGCGCCGACGCAAGCGCCGCGACCCAGGTCTCGCAGGCAAGGCGCAGCAGGCGAAACCGATAGAGCAGGGCGCCGATGCCGATGCCGAACACGGTGAGCAGCACGCCGGCCGCAAGCGCCTCGCCGGCGGTGAGGAAGAACCGGGCGAGCACGTTCTCTTCGACGATCACGCGGCCGAAGCTTGCGGCGATCTGCGTTGGCAACGGAACGATGAAGCGGTTGATGCGGCCGGCCTCGATCAGCACCTCAAGCACGGCGATCGCCAGGGCGAGCGTCGCAAGCCCGAGCGCGGGCGCCCGCAGCTTCTCGCTCCAGCGGCGCGCCGCGGTCATGGCCCCGCCGCGGCGCGCAACGAGAGCGCCTCCGCCTCGCTCAAGCCGCGCGTCGCCTCTTCGCGCAAGTCGCTCCAGATTTGCGCCACGTAGTGCCCGAACGCGTCGCTCGATACGATTTCCGACGTGCGCGGGCGCGGAAGGTCGATCGTGACGACCCGCTTCACGCGGCCGGGGCGGTAGGTCATCACCAGGATGCGGTCGGACAACTGAACCGCCTCGGTGATGTTGTGGGTAATCAGCAAAGTTGTTTGCTTGAGCTCCTGCTGGATCTGAAGGACCTTGTCGCCGAGCAGGAGCCGCGTCTGCTCGTCGAGCGCGGCGAACGGCTCGTCCATGAGCAAAATCTTCGGCTCGGATGCGAGCGTGCGCGCCATCGAGACGCGCTGGCGCATGCCGCCCGACAGCTCGGCCGGATAGCGGCGCTCGAAGCCGGAAAGGCCGACCAGCGCGACAAAGTGGCGGGCGCGCTCGAGCCGTTCCACCTTGGGCATGCCGGCGATTTCCAGCGGGAAGGCGACGTTCTCGACCACCGTGCGCCAGGGAAAGGTCGATTCCTCCTGGAACACCATCCCGATCGCCGCATGGGGGCCGCGCAGCGTTTCGCCGGCAATCGCAACCCGGCCTTCGTAGTCGTCGATGAGCCCGCCGATCACGTTGAATAACGTCGACTTGCCGCAGCCGGACGGTCCGATGACCCCGAGGAACTCACCCTGCGCAACTGTGAACGACACCTGCTCGACCGCGGTCAGCGTGCCGTCCGGTGTTTCGAAGCGTTTGACGATGTCCTCGACGACGAGGATCGGATCGGCCGGGCGCACACGCGCTGCTCCGGCCCGGTCGGAAAGCACGGTCGCGCTGGGCATCGCAACGATGCTCTCGAGTTTATGTTTTCACGTCGATTTGGCCGTGCGGGTGAGTCCGGCGGTCATGGCCGGGGTATAGCCCGGCTCGACGCAGGCGTCGACCACGGCGACGGCGCCGTCCTCGACCGCCGTGATCGCCTGGCTCAGGGCCGCCTCGAGCGCGCCCGCGCGCGTGATCGGTCCGAAGCCGACCGCGCCCTGCGCGCGCGCCATGGCGGCCAAATCGATGTCGGGATCGTCGATGCGCTGGCCGATCCATTTGTTCTCGACCGGACGTGCGCGCATGCGCGCGACGCGCTCCTGATGGACCTCATCGTTATAGAAAGAGCGATTGTTGGCAACGACGAGCATCAGCGGAATCCGGTAATGCACGGCCGTCCACAGTGCCGTGACGCCCATGAGAAAATCTCCGTCGCCGCACACGGCAATCGGCAATCGGCCGGAATCGCGCAACGCGAGCGCGGCGCCGACCGAAACGCCCGGACCGGAACCGATGCCGGCGCCGCCTTCCGCGCCGATGTAATCGAGCGGATGGCGGAACGGCCAGCTCGCGCCGTTCCATCCGAGCGGCAGGTGCGTGAGCGTGACGTCACGCGTGCCGGCGGCGCGCCGCAGCGCCGCCGCGAGATCGTCGACCGTGATGCATTCGCCGCTGAGCGGCCCGGGCAGCGCCGGCGGCGCGCTCGTAGCGCGCGGGACGGCAGCAGCGCCGAGCGCCGCGAGCAGCGCGGGCACCGCCGCGTCGGGCTCGGCAGCGAGCAGCAAATCCACGGGCGGCAGGCCCATGTAGTCCATGCTCCAGCCGCCATGGACGAGGTGATCGAGCGACACCTGGATAATGCGCGCGGGCGGGGGATCGTCGCCGAAGATCGTGCGCAAGGTGCCGGCGAGATCGATCCAGTCGAGGCTGATGATGAGATCGGCCTCGCGCAGAGCGGTCGCGGCTTCTGCAACCGGCGCGATGGTCCCGGGTGCGCCCGCGTGGAGCGGATGATCGGTCGGGAACGCGGCGGCTTGCTTGAGATCGGTGATTACCCGGGCGCCGAGCGCTTCGGCGAGCGCAACGCGCGCGTTCCAGGCGGCGAGATCGCGCGAGGAGCGCCCGGCGAGGATCACCGGCCGTTTGGCGGCGCGCAAAAGCGATCCCGCCTGCGCGATAACGGCGGGCGGGGGCGCAACCGGCGCGGGCGGCATGAAGCGCGTGGCGTCGATCTGCGGCAGCGGCGCCTCGAGCGGCGCCTCCTGCAGTCCCGCGTCGAGGTTCACATAGACCGGGCCCATGGGAGCGGTCTGCGCGATCCAGCCGGCACGCAGCAGCGCTTCGCGCGTGGCGGCCGGGGAGGCGGGCTGGTCGTCCCATTTGACATAGCCGCGCACGACCGCGCCCTGGTCGCGCGCCGTATGAATCCAGTCGATCCATGGCCGGCGCTTGGCGGCGTCGACCGGACCGGTCGCCCCGATCACGATCACCGGCAGGCGGTCGCACCAGGCGTTGAAGATCGCCATGGTGGCGTGGAACAGCCCGACGTTGGAATGGACCGCGGCCGCCATCGCGCGCCCGGTCACCTTGGCGTAGCCGTGCGCGATGGCCACGGCATGCTCCTCGTGCAGGCACAGCAGCATCTGCGGCCGCGCGTTGCCGAGATGATTGACGAGGCTATCGTGCAGACCGCGGTAGCTCGCGCCGGGATTGAGCGCGATGTAAGGAACGTCGAGCGCGCGCAGCGCCTCGGCCGCGACGTCGCTGCCGAAGCCCGCCGCATTGGTGCCGGCCGGCACCGGCCGCTCCACCGCCGCGAGCGGGTCGTTAGCGGCCGGCGCTCGGTTCTTCTCGATTTGGGCCTGTCGTTGCGTCATGTTGGCTGTGTCCGGTTACTCTTGCCACTCTCGTTCATCGTTCCAAACCGAAACCGCATCAACAAAATCCTGATCATCTTTCTCGTGAGGACTATTGGCGACAGCGAGGGATTGTCGATGTGCTTCGTCCGCAAAAGCCTGGCGCATCAACGTCCGGTACCCAAATCTCGATCAGCCGCAGGCCTTGCCGGCGCATTCGGGAGCGAAAAGTTCGTTGAGATGATTGCTTGCGCATTCCTCAAGTTACGACGAACTGGGAGGCCGTTCCAGAGGCTGAATTTTTGCGTTCCTTCTCGATCAATCTCAACCTTTGGGCCATCTACGTGGCCGTCTCCGGTGCCGGCTGCTATCCTGGCAAACTGCCAAGGTGCGTGATGCGAATAGTCCGCGTGTTTCTTTCCTCCCCGGCCGACGTGGTTTTCGAGCGTGCCCGCGTCGACTGGGTGGTCGCGCGGCTCAACGGGGAGCTTGCCGGAGCCGCGCGCATCGAGACCGTCCGATGGGAGACCGAACTCTATAAGGCGCACACCACGTTCCAGGCGCAAATTCCCGAGGCAAGCGCCTGCGATATCGTGCTCGCGATTTTCAAGGCGCGCCTGGGCACGCCGATGCCGCCCGACTTCCCGACCATGGCGGGCGGCGAACCCTATCCCAGCGGCTCCGCCTATGAGGTATTGAGCGCGCTTGCGCGGCGCCAGGCGGGTGCCGCGCTGCCCGACGTTTACGTTTTCCGCGCGGCCGAGCCGCCGCTGGTGCGGCTCGGCAACGACCGCGACCTCGCCGAGGCGCGAACGCAGTGGCTCAATCTCGAGCACTTCTTCAAGCGCCATTTCGCGACGCCCGAGGGCGGATTTGCGCGTGCGTATCAAACCTATGCGGATGCGGACGAGTTGGCCGCACAGGTGGAAAAGCTCCTGCGCGCATGGATCGAAACCCACGTGTTGCGGGCGCGTACGTTCGCCTGGCCGATCGCGCTTAACGGGTCGCCGTTTCGCGGGCTCTCGGCGTTCGGCGCGAAGCACGCGAGCGTGTTCTTCGGCCGCAGCCGGGACGTGGGGCGTTGCGTGGAACTGCTGTGCGACGCGGCCGGGCGCGGCTGCCCGTTCCTGCTGATCGTCGGTGCAAGCGGTGTGGGAAAATCCTCGCTCGCGAACGCCGGCCTGGTGCCGCGGCTGACCACGCCCGGCGTCGTGCCGGACGTGGATCTCTGGCGCGTGGCCGCCATGCGGCCGATGGAAACGCCCGACGGTCCGGTCGCCGCCTTGACCCGCCATTTGTTCGACAGCGAGGAAGATCTGGCGCCGCAGGATCGCGGCCGGCCGGCGGCGCTGCCCGAGATTGCCGAGAGCGATTACCGGACTGCCGCGGATCTCGCCGCTCTGTTTGGCAGCGCGGATCCGGTTGTGGCGATCAATCCGGTCCTGCGCGCGCTCGACCGCGTCGGTGCGGCCGCCCAGCAGACGGAAGGGACCGCACGCGTCCCGGAGGTCCGCCTGTTGCTCGTGATCGATCAGCTCGACGAACTTTACGAGTCCGGCCTCTCGGATGGCGAACGAGCCCGCTTCGCGCGCCTGCTCTCGGCGCTCGCGGCGAGCGGCCGGGTGTTTATCCTCGCGACTTTGCGGGCGCATCTTTATGAGCACTTTCTTGCCGACGCCGACTTGCTGGCGCTCAAGACCCGGGGCGCTGCCTATGATCTCGCGGCGCCCGGGCCGAGCGAACTCTCCGAGATCGTGCGCAAACCGGCCGAGGCGGCGGGCCTCGCGTTCGAGCGCAACGACAAGGGCGAGAGCCTCGACGACCGCTTGCTGGCCGACGCGGGCGGGCAGGCCGACATGCTGCCGCTGGTGCAACTCGCGCTCGACCGCCTGTTCGATCGCCGCATGGAACGCGACGGCGCGGCGGCGCTCACGTTCGCGGCCTATGACGCGCTCTCGGGGCTGGCCGGCATCATCGACCGCGAGGCGGAAAGGGCGCTCGCGACGCTTGCGCCTGAAGACGTCGCGACGCTGCCGCAGGTCGTGCGGCAACTCGCCGTGGCGGGCGAGCGTGGGTTGTCGATCCGCGCCGCCCCGCTGGCGGATGTTGCAGCCGATGCGGCGACGCGCCGGCTCATCGACGCGCTCGCCGCCGGCCGCATCCTCGTGCTCGGCGGCGAAGGCGAAGGCACCGTTGTTCAGTTTGCGCACCGGCGCATCATGACCGACTGGTCGCGCGCCCGCACGATTGCGGCGGAGAACGCGGATTTCTTCCGCGTGCGCGGCGAGGTGGAGGAGCGCTGCCGCAAGTGGCTCGAGGCCGGCCGGCCGCATGACCTTCTCATCCCGCGCGGACGCCAGATCGCGCAGGCCGAGGAATTTCTTCAGCGGTTCGGCAACGACGTTCCCGTCCCGATGCAGGAGTTCATCGCGCGCTCGGCGGCGCGGGCGCGCCGGACGCAACGTCTTCTGCAGACCGCGGCAGCGGGCTTCGCGATCCTGGCGCTCGGCGCCGCCGCGGCGGCGACGATCGCGCTCTCTCAGCGCACCGCCGCCGAGCACAACCTCTCGGTCGCCAAAGAGACGATGGACGGATTGACATTCGACATTGGCCATACGCTGCGCAGCCTCGAAGGCATGCGCCTTGTAACGCTGCGCGGGTTGCTCGAGCGAGTACGCGCAGCGAGCGACGGTCTAGCGTACGCCGATGATCCGGGGCTCATGCGCAGTCGCATGCTGATGCTCAACGAGCTGGTCGATACATATATTTCAAGCGCGGATTTGGGCGCCGCTGGCGCCGCTGCCGAAGAAAGCCTGGCGATCGCGCGCAAGCTGGCCGGCGGCGGGAATGAACCCCAGCGGCAAAGCGACCTTGCCGCAGCGCTGGAACACCTTGCCGATGTGAAGTTCGCCGCCGGCGATAGGGCCGCTGCCCTTGCGAATTATGAGAGGGACCGCGAGATCACCGAAACGCTCACGCTCCGGGAGCCAAACAACCCCGCTTGGCAGCGCGACCTGTCGGTGTGCCTCAACCGCATCGGCGACGTGAAATTCGCAGAGAACGATCGGGCGGGCGCGCTCGCGGCTTATGAGGCCGCACTTGCCATCCGAACGACTCTCGCGGCCCTTAGTCCAAACGACCCGGAGCGACGCCGCGACAAGTCGGTCAGCCTGGAACGGGTCGGCGACGTGAAGCTCGCCGCGCACGAGCGCGGCGAAGCGCTGGCGCGCTATCAGGAAGTCCTGGCCATCCGTGAAGCGCTTGCAGCGGAACAGCCCGGCAATGGCGAGTGGAGTCACGATGTGACGGTCTCGCAGGAGAAGATCGGTGACGCCAAATTCGCCGGTGGCGATTGGGCGGGTGCGCTGGCGAGCTACCAGCAGGCGCTCGAACGGCGCCGCCAACTCGCCCTGATCGACCCGGGCAATATGGAATGGCAGACCGAGCTTGTGGTGATTTTGCACAAGCTTGCCGACGCCACCGACGACGTCGCCGGCAAGCGGGAGAGCCTGGAAGAGGCCTTGCGCGTGCTCGCGCCGCTCGAGGCAAGGGGAGCGCTGACCGCCGCGCAGAGACCGTGGCCTGCGGCCATTCGCCGGGAGCTTGCTTCCCTGGGCGAGGCGCCCAAGCAATCCAAATAAATAAACTCACGGCTCGCTGAAGAACGAGACGAATCCTAGCTCGGTCTCCGACGGCGGCAGCCTCGCGATCAGGTCGACGAACTCGCGCGCCGCGCGCTGCTGATCGTGCAACGTCAGCAGCTCTTCCAGCGGCTGCAGCCGCTGCCGGCCGGCCACCGCGACCAGCACGTCGCTGCCGAACGGCGGCCGGATGTCGATTTCGCCGAGCGCTTTGGATGCTTTCCCCTCGGAGGGGAGGACCATCGGGTCGTCGCCCGACAGCGGATATACGAACTGAACCACGCCGTTGCCGTTGATGTCGGCAACGACGACATAGCGCGCGGCGGCGCTGTTGAGGTTCAATTGCATCTTCTCGCCGGCCCGGTAGCTGCGCTTGTCGGGCGCAAGCGCGATGAGCGGGCGGCGCGCGAGAGGCAGCACCGCCAGTTGCCGCACCGCGGCCAGCCGGTCGACCACGCCGGCAAGCTGTGCCGGCGTCACCTTGCGGGCAATGATGTCGCCGAGCGAACTGACCACGTCGCCGGTCGCGAGGTCCCAGACCGCGTCGACCGGGCCGTTGTCGGTCTGCACCAGCAGGAACGGCGCGCCCTGTTTGCCGAGCTTCTCGACGGCCGGCGGCGTTCCGTTGACGACCGAAATGCGAAACGGCGGAAGCTCGATCGGGGCGGCGGTCGTTTGCACCAACGGGTGCGGGCGGACGGTCGGCTCTGAGGGGGAGGGCGACGTCAACCCTGCTGAGGTCAGGCCCGCTCCGCCGGTCACGAACAGCACGTCGTCGAGCCGGTCGAGCGGGGCAAAAACCGGCTCCTGCCGGCGCTCGGTCAGGTCATGGACCTTGTCGCGGATGTAGGTGATCAGTTCGCGCCGGGTCGTGCGCCCGTCGCGGTTGGTGTCGGCTGCGCCGGCGAGCGCGCGCGCGAACGCGTAGCTCACGACGCCGCGCGGCGTCGCTTCGCCGAGGATCGGGATTTCCGGGGCTTTCATGGATTTGTCCACGGCGGCGATGAAGGTGAGACCCTTGAGGTCCTCGGCCGCGGACGTTTCGCCGACGCCGGACGAGGCGGCCAGACGGTCGTCGGCGATGTAATAGGCATCGGGCGACGCGGCCGCCTCTTCCTTGGTCGCGACCATGCGCAAAGCGCGATAGGTCAAGCCGCCAAGCCGCGGATCGATCGCTTTCGAGAGCCCGCCGCCGTGGCAGGTATCGGCAACGAAAATCGTCGAGGCGCCGGTGGCGTTGATCTGCGAGAGCCAGCCGTAGATTTCTGTATCGCGGATGCGTTCGGCGGTCGCCGGCCCCTCCATTTCGAAGCCGGCCAGCATGAAAAGCTCCTGCTTGCCGCCATTTTCCGCCGTCACGACCCGGGCCGGCTCCTGCGAGCCGTGACCCGCGAATGTAATGATCACGAGGTCGTTGCGGGTTGTTCGCGCGACGATGCGCGCGACCGCGTCGCTGAGCGCGGCCCGCGTCGCCTGCCCGTCGATGAGGGCTGTTATGTCGGTGACGCCGACGCGCCGTAACGCCTGCTCGATGTCGCGCGCGTCCGCATCCGCGCCCCGCAGGTGCGGCAGTCGTTTATAGTCGTCCATGCCGACGACGAGCGCATGAATGTGCCCGCCCGGCACGGAAATCGGACGTGCCGCGCCGGCTTCGTCGAGCCGTTCGAGCCCGCGCCACCCGATCGGCGCTTGTGCCGACGAAAGTCCAAGCGCGCCTAAGCACAAAACCGCCGCCGCAAAGGCCGGACGCAAGAAGCGGGCTTTGAGCACCTTCGGTTCCTGTCTGCCGCGGGTAACGCCGCCGAAACGCGGCGGCATATGAGCATGCGCCCCTTAGCGGTTCAACGCCCCATACACGTTTCCGTCAGGCACAGGCGGAACACGAAAAAGCGGGCACAAGCAATAGTCCCGCTTAACAAACGAGGGGACTTTGGATTAGAACATGAGCGTCGACGGTGCGGGCTGAGGGCTGCAACAATCGACACCAAAATGCGGCAAGGAAGGCACGGCTTCGGCCGGGCCGGCGGGAGGTACGCATGGCTTTAATTGCGCGCCTGTGCTGCGTCGCGATCGTGGTGGTATTGGGGTGTCTGGCAAGCGCGGACCCCGGGGCGGCGCAGACCCGGCGGGCCTTTCTGGTCGGCATCACCAAGTATCGCGACGCCGGCATCCAACAACTCACGCTCGCCAACCAGGACGCCGAAGACGTTGCCAAGGATCTCAAGGAAACCGGGTTCGACGAAAAGAACATCAAGGTCTTCAATAATCCGGGCAGCCGCGAGTCGTTCCTGACCGAGTTCAACAAGTTCGTGGAAACGGTCAAGGAAAACGACATCGTCTTCTTCTATTTCTCCGGCCACGGTTACGGCGGGCGCACGTCCGACGGCCGGCCGCAGAACTACCTCCTGTTAGGCGACATCAAAAGCCCGATCGAGTTCGCTCGCGGCCAGGCGAGCGATTCCGAGCGCAAGCTGCCGCAGTTGCTGCGCGCGCGCGCGGAAAGCCGCGAAGTGCTGCTCGATTATCAGACGATCGAAGTTCCCGGGCACGGCATTTCGGAGACCGAGATCCTCAACCGGCTTGATCAGAAGAAGCCGCGCGTCGCGATCATCGTCATCGACGCTTGCCGCACGTTGCTGTCGAATCAGACCAAAGGGGTGGGCCGGGTCGGAACCACCCTGAACACGGGCGGGGATGCACCCCGCGGGTTCATGATTCTCTATTCGGCCGCAAACGGCCAGGGAGCGATCGAGAGATTCGGCGAGAACGACCACCGGCGAAATTCGCTTTTCACCTCGGTGTTCCGCGAGTTCCTGGTCAAGCCGGGCATGGACATGACGCGCATGGCGAAACGCGTGCGCGACAAGGTTTCCCAGCTCGCGCAGAGTTCAGGCTACGAGCAGGACCCGGATTACAACGACAACATCCGCAACGGCGACTTCTACTTCATCGACCCGATCGGCGCCGACCGCTACGAGCTTGGGGACGACCCTTGCGTGTTCGCCACCGAGGACATGCGCGAGATCAGAGAGCGGCCGCGCCGCGAGCGGCTCGAGCGGCATCTCAAATATTTCGCCAAATGCCCGACCGCAACCGAGGCCAATCAGTTGCTCGATGTGCTCTCGCACAGCGCGTCCGATACCGCGCTTATCGGCGACACGGGCGACGCGCGTTCGGTCAATCCGTGCGACCGGCTGGCTGCCTCGGAAGAGGACCCCGCGCGCCCGTCCGACGTCCCGGGCGTGCGCTACGGCAACATCGACGTGGAGCCGGCCATTGCCGCGTGCACCAAGGCGGTCAACGAGAATCCGCGCGTGGTGCGCTATTTGTTCAACTTGGCGCGAGCCTACCAGCGCAAGGCCCTGCAACTGCCGGACGGCGACGCCAAACGCGACGCGCAGCGCGCCGCCCTGATCCGTTATCAGGACGCGGTCGGCCGGGGCTATGTGGCCGCGCTCAACAATCTGGCGATCATTTACGACAACGGGGAAGGCGTGGCGGCCGATCCCGAGCAAGCGACCAAAATGTTCCAACAGGGAGCCGACCAGGGGCACCCGATCGCCATGTACAACCTGGCGCTCCGCTACCGGAACGGGAAGGGCGGCCTGCAGCGCGACTTCACCAAGGCGTTCGATCTGTTCGCGCGCGCCTCGGAGGCGGGCAACGTCGCCTCGATGGTGCAGTTCGGAACGCTCCTTTACTGCGGTTGCGGCACGGAGCCTAATCCGGTCCGCGCGGTCGAGTGGCTGCGCCGGGCCGCGAACGCCGGCTCAAACGATGCCAAGCGGCAGCTCGGGTTCATTCATTATTTCGGTGGCTGGGCGCGTCAGGAAGAACGCAGGCTGCAGCCCGATTGGACCCAGGCCCTGTTATGGTTCGCGCAGGCGGCCGAGAACGGGGACCCGGATTCGCAGCACGCCTTGGCCTACATGCTCGAGGCAGGCCGGGGCGTGAACAGCCCGCAGCCGCAGCTCTCGGAGCGCTATTGGCGGCTTGCGGCCTATGGCGGAAACGTTGCCGCCCAGGTCGAGTTTGCCGAACGCATCCTGTCCGGGCGGGTCCTGCTCAAACCCGAGAACGGTCCCTCGGAAGTCGTCCAATTGCTCCAGCAGGCCATGACGCTGGGGTCATCGAAGGCCGCGCTCCGACTGGCCAAAATCTATCGCAAGGGCGAGCTGGGCTATGAGGTGCGGCCGGAAGAGGCGGTCAAATACGCTTATCGGGCAATCGACCTCGCCGGGCAGAGCGCCGGTAAGAACGATTTGACCGAGAGCAACGACCCCCTGGACGAAGTCGCCGCGGGCATCCTGTTGGCGGAAATGGCCGCTAACGGCGAGGCGGTCAACGAAGCCGGAGAGCCGTTGCTCACCCAGGAAGAGCGCGCTCGCCTCGAACGCTACTACGGCAAGCCGGATCCCGACACCAAGCAGGTCAAGGTACGGTGGGTGAGAGTTCCAATGATCTGTGGGACTCAGCAAACCGTAAAATACTTGTGGGTATGGGACTGGGGCCGCGACGAATCACCCACCGAGTCGCAGTTCCGCTATTACGAGGCGCAGCGGCCGCCCTGTCGGCCCGTTGAGCAGATCACCCGCGACCGCCGGACCAACGTGCGCGAGGCGCTCAACGTGTTGTGGGACGTGGTCCATAAGGACCCGAAGTTGTCCTTCGCCGACGTTGTGGCGGCGCAGGCCGAGAATAATCCGGTGGAGGCGGGGACCGTGACGGAGGAGGAGCCGACGACGTCCCGGCGTCATCGCCGCCACCGACGTTAAACCCTAGTGCCGCGAACCCGAAGCTCGCACCACAACTGCCGCTAGTCCGGTTGCGAACTTCGGGTTCAAAGCGGCACTGGTATCGTAGAGTTGCTGGTGTCCTGCGATTCCAAAGTTCGCTCCGGAACGTGTGGCAAATGCAGGCGAACTTCGGAATTGGGACACCAGATATGGCAATCAAAACGGACTTGCTGCCTGGAGGTGTTCCAATATAGTAACAGGTCAACCTGCTGGGCTTGGCTTTGAGGGAGGGGGCTGATGCGCTCCATCACTGCTTCAGTGCGGGTAACTGCCATTGTGGTTGGCGCGGTCCTTTTCGCCGCCCAAACTTACAACGAGGCGCGGGCGTTCGGATTTGGCTTCTTCTTCGGCGGCGGCCATTATCGCCACCGGCATCACCATCGTGGCGGCGGGGACGAGGATCGCGATACGAGCGTCGACGACAACGCCGGCAAGCGCCGCGGCAAGGCGATGCTGGCGCGCACCGGCGACGCTTTGTTCAAGACCATCGTTGTCAGCAAAGGCCTCGGCTCGGTCGGCGTCGAGGAGGAGATCAACCCGACCAAGATCGACGCCTATCGCGACAACAAGCGCGACTACACCGCGGCGCTCGATGACCTGCTCAGGATGGTCGATACGACGAGCAAGCGCGGCAGCCGCGAAGGCGCCTCCTTCCTGGCGCAAGGCGATGTCACCCACCACGCGCTCGACCGGGCAGTGTCGCAAGCCTACGAGGCGTCCAATCTCGCGGTCTTCGAGCAATTCGTCGGCGAACAGTGGACAGGCGAGCGCTTGCGGGTGGCGATCATCGACCGCGCGCGCAGCGAGGTTCCGGGGCTGCTCAAAGGCAACAACATGGGCCGCGTCGAGCTTGCGCCGCTCGAGGAAATCATCCAGCGCGCCGGGCGCTCGATCTACAAGCGGACGCTGGAAACCTCGGAGTTGATCGCCGTCAACCAAGCGACCGCGCGCTTCACCCGCTCCTTGTTCGAAGCGCATGGGCCGCTGCAGAACGGCGACATTCGCGAGGGCGTCGAGCAGATGCTGTTGGCGGCGAGCCGCGCCGCATTGCACGATTACGACGAGCGGTTCGTGCGCAACGAATACGGCGTCATCCTGCGCTACCGGGCCGAGCGTATCCTGTTCGATTGTCTGATCACAAACGTCCCGGAGATCAGCGGAGGCAACAAGTCCGCATCGACCGCCGGAATGGTCGGCAAGGTCGACGAGCTGTCACGCGGCGAATGCAAGCAATGGGTCGTCAAGTCCATCGGACCGCCCGACAAATCCGAGGATCGCGGTGATCAGACGGTGATCAAACCGCTTCCGATTCGGGCGGTTTGGGTCATGTCCGGCGCACCGAAGACCGACGCGTCCATGTTCGGCCAGGCCAGCAACGGCCTCTGATACTAAAGCGCGATGACATCGTCATCGCGCTTTAGTTTGTTGCTGGAGCATGATCTTTTCCGAAAACCGGTCCCCACTTTTCGGGATCATGCTCTACACTACTGGCTGATCTCGTAGGGCGCCACCGCCATCGATACTCGCGGGGTGCCGCCGCGCGCGGTTGCCAGGCTGCGATTGACCGCGCCGGTGAGAAGGCCGAGGTAGCCGATCGCCTGTGCGCGGGTGGTCATCGCCTTGCCGCCTTCCTGCTTCGGCATTTCCTTAATCGGTTCGTCGCTCAGGACGGCAATCATCATCCCGCGGCCCGTGGGCGGATCGATCACGAACTCGAATCCGTCATAAGGATTCTGCGGATCGGGCACGATCAGCGGCTTGCCGGCGGACACTTTGTTGGCCGCAACCGTTTGACCCGTGCGCGCACGCATCGAAAAGCCGTTGGGATAGACCTGGGTGAGCTGGCCCTCGGCGTTTGCGTCAAGCAGGATAAGGTAGCCGGGTTTCTTCGTATCGACGCGGAACTGAACCTTCTGGCCAATTTTCACGGCGCTGCCCTGAACCAGACGGAGCGCCAGGCCCGCCGGATTGGGCAGGTCGGTGGCATTCTCTGCCACGTCCTGGACTTCGGGCGAGGGCTTGTTCTGGTCGATCGACGTCTTCGCCTGGAGCCACGGTTGGAACGCAGAGACGCGGGTGTAGACGCCGGGAAATCCCGGTACGCCGCACCCAAGGCCCCAACTGACGACGCCGACCTGACGATAGAAGCCCGACTCGTCGCGTACGACCAACGGACCGCCACTGTCGCCCTGGCACGAGTCCTTGCCGCCCTCGGCGACCCCGGCGCATAACGTCCGCGCGTCGATGATGCCCTTATCAATCTCTTGGCGGGCGTAGCTGGCATGGCAAGCGTCCGAGCCGACCAGGGGAACGTCGAGCTGCATCAGCTTCGTCGTCTCGTACCGGCCGAGATCTGCCTCCGGAATTTTCTGGTTCGCCGCCGCGTCGATCCAACCCTGGTTGGGGTCTTTGTAGATGAACTTCAGGCGTCCCCAGCCGGTGACCGTGGCGATGCGGCCGGGCGTCTCGAGCGGTGCCGCGTCGGCGCCGCCGTATGTCACAGGTGCGGAGCGGGCGTCGCCGGCGAGCTGCAGCAGGGCGATGTCATTTTCATGGGTGGGACCGCGATAGTCCTCGTGGGGGATGACCCGCGCGACCCCTAACAAATGGCCGCGCTTGATTCCGGCCTTGTCGACGTCTTGCGTGCCTTCGAGGATCCGGAAGCGATCGGGCTTGACCAGCGTGCCTTTCTGGTCGAACACGCAATGGGCGGCGGTCAGGATCCAGCGTTTGGCGATGATCGAGCCGCCGCAAAGTCCTTCGCCGTTGAACACGAACACCTGCCACGGCCAGTCGCCCTCGCGCGCCGGCACCCCGCCGACAATCCGGCTGTTGTCCCTCTCCGCCAGCAAAGTCGAGGCGTCGCGCTGGGGCGCTTGCGCCCATGCCGGGGCGGCGCAGGAGAGCGCTAAGAGGAGAGCGATGCGCCGGCGGTTGCGAAGGAACATGCTCGTGTCTCCATTGCCTAAGGCGCCGTCACGATCGGCGCCACGCCGATGCGCGCCGAGCGCGACGCCGCCATCGCGTCGCGCAAGGCCGCGGGCAGCTTGCCGGCGGCGCGGCGGCGATCGAAAATCTTGAGGGCGCTTTCGAGGTCGGCCAGCCGCTCGTCGCTGGTGATCACCACGACCTCGTCGGCCCCGAATGGCGGCGCGACGCGGAATTGCAGCCGCCAGGCGCTGTCGCTCACGCGCGGAGCGTCGGCGGGATGGGGAAACAGGAACTGCGTCGTCCCGTCACCGGTGATGTTGGCGACGATCAGGTATTTGTTGCGCAGCTCCGTTGCCTCGAGGGTCAGCGTTTCGCCGGCGCGGTGCAGCGCGTCATTCGGCAGGAGCCTGAGGTTCTGTGGGCGGCGCTCGGCCAAGGTCGCGATGGCGCGCCCGGCCGCGATCCGATCGGCAACCCCGGGTACGTCCTCCGCGCCAACGTCGCGGGCAATGACGTCGCCGGCATAGACGGCCTCGCGTTGGCGCGCGTCCCAGATGAAGTCCGCACTGGCCTTGTCGCTGATCTCGAACGGCGTGACGAGCGGCCTTACCTCGGCCAGTGCCGAGGCGTCGCCGTTGACGACGGCGACGCGCAGGAATCGCCGCGGGCTGCTGGGCGCCGTTGCCGCGGCCGTTGCGGCGGCCGAAGGAATCGAGCGGTAGACGATCGTTTCGAGCTTCGACGGCGAGTCCGGCTCATAATAGATGTGCTGCCGCGTCTCGGCATATTGCCAAACCACCTGGCGTACATAGTCGATGAGATCGCGCCGCGTGACCGATCCGTCCCCGCGCCGGTCGGCCACCCCCTGCAACGCGCGCGCAACGGCGTAGCTCAGGGCCCCGCGTAGCGTCGCTTGCCCGTCGATCGCAACCTCCGGCGCTTTGCTGAAGCGGTCGACGGCGGCCAGGAAGGTGAGGTGTGTGAAACTGCTGTCGTCGGCGAGCGAATCCTCGGGCGTTGCGATCGAGTGCAACGCATCCTGAGCGGTCTGTTTCACTTGGATGCTGCGATAGCTGAACTCGCTCTCGCGCGGGTCCTGGTCGCGCGTCAACCCGCCGCCATGACAGGTGTCGGCCACGAACAGAACGTCGACCCCCTTGTGGTCGAGTTCGGCGATCCAATGCTTCATCTCGGGGCCGATGATGCGTTCGGCAAAACCGGAACTGATCCGCTCGTCGAATTTGGCGAGAACGTAGACCTCATCGAGATGGTCGGGTTTCGAGTTCTTGACGCTCTCCTTGAGCTGGGTGCCGTGCCCGGCGAACGACACGATCGCCAGATCATCCGGCTTGGCATTGCGCACGAGGCGATCCATGGCGGCGAGAAAAGCCTCGCGCGTCGCCTGCTGGTCGATGAGCACGGTCAGATCGGCGACGCCGAGGGATTGCAGGCTCCTGGCAATGTCGCGCGCGTCGGCGACGGCGCCCTTGAGCTTGCGCTGCGCCGTATAGTCGTCGATCCCGACCACGAGGGCGTGGATCGAGGCGTCCTGGTGCGAGGGGTGTAGCCCCCCGCCGTCCGCCGCCGCCGGCCCGGCGGCGGCAAGCGCAAGGGCGAGCGCGCAGGCAACGCGCAGCCGGAGGTGCGCTCGCCCGGTCATCGCGCGCTCATTCCCGGCGCCATTCGACGCGGCGATTGAGCGCCCAGACGTCCTGCTGCGACAAGCCGGCGGTGTCGCGGATCTTCAGAGGCTCCCGTTTTCCCCGCGCCAGCACGTCGATCCGACCCGTCACGCCGTTGTCTTTGAGAAAGCGCGCGATCGTGTCCACCCGCGCTTGCGACAGGCGCATGTTGTAGGCGTCGCCGCCGCGCTCGTCGGTGTGGCCGACGAGGACGACGCGATCGGGCTTCTGCTCTTTGAGTGCTGCCAGCAACTCGTCTGCCGCCTGTTGGCCGATGCGGGTCAGTTGCGCCACGCCGGTGTCGAAGTTGATCGGCAGCGGGATCGATTTGGCAACGACGCCGCGCACGTTGGCGGACAGTGAACCGCCGACCGAGCCGTCGCGGTGGTCCTTGGCGGCGGTAACGAAAGTGGCGGGCTGCGCGGCGCCTTCCTCATTGGCCGCCAGCATGCGGGCCTCGCTCGCCCTGTCGATGAGGTACTGGATGTCGGCGGCCGGCGGAGCGGTCGGGGTCAGGTCTGGATTCTTGACGATCTCGATTGCGCGTTGGAACGCCTCGCCTGCGCCGGCGAATCTGCGCTGTTCCATCCGCAGTTCGCCGAGCACGTAGGAGGCGAGCCACAGCACTTCGGGCTTTTCCGCGTCGACGATGAGCGCCTCGCGGCGAGCCGTTGATCCCGGCCGCGATTTAAGCTCCTCCGACATGGAAATCTGGAGGGCCGCGCGGCGGCGTTGCGCGTCGACCAACGCGTGGCTCCCGCACGCGGCCTCGTGCGCAATCTTGTTTTCCGCTTCGGTCGCGCCGGCGAGGTTCTGCGCGTTGATTGCAGCTTCGAACGTGGACGTCAGGTCCGGGCACGCGGCCGAGGCCGGCGCCAGCTCAGGCAGAAAAAATGCGAGCATCAAGGGCGCGAGTCTCAGCGCTCGGAAGCGGCGCGCGCCAAGCCATACAAACGGCCCCGGTCCGGAGCCGGCCGCGCCGGGCACCCCGGCGATCGATCGCGACGACATTGACAGGCTACCCGCTTGTGGACATGCGCCCCTTTAGGCCGGCGATAATGTCGCGTCACCTCGGGGCGGATCAAGGGGCCGACGCTCGCCCTGTGGTCAGCCGCCCTGGCGCAGCTTGGCGAGCACCTTGAGGCCGGCATAGCCGTCCGCCGGGACCAGGCCGGCTTTGCGCTGGAACGCGCGCACCGCCGCCATCGTCTCATTTCCGACCCGGCCGTCGACGCCGCCGGTGTCGAAGCCGAGCGCGGTCAGCCGCCGCTGGATCTCCTGGAGTTCGGCGATGGTCGGCGTGCGCTCGCCGCCGGGAAACGGCTGAACGAAGTCGCTGGCGCCGCGAATGCGATCGGCGAGATGCGCGATCGCGAGGGTGTAATTGTTGGAGGGGTTATACGACCTGATCGCCGCAAAATTCCGCGTCAGCAGGAAGACCGGGCCCCCGGGCACCGGACGCCACAGCCGCGCCGGTTCGTTCGCATGGGTGAACGGCTCGCCGTCCGCGCGCACGGCGCCCGCCTGTTTCCACGCCGCGAAGGTGCGCGCGCGGCCTGCGGCCTTGCCGGGCAGCCGCACTTCGCAGCCCCACGGGACGCCGCGCTTGTATTTCCCGCGTTCGAGGATGTAGCGCGCGGTGCCGGCGAGCGCGTCGTCGGGCGGTCCATAGGGCGAGATGCGGCCGTCGCCGTTGTAGTCGACGCCCATGTGCAGCCATACCTCGGGCATCCATTGGGTGTGCCCCATGGCGCCGGCCCAGGAGCCGATCATGTCCTGCGGCTTGGCCCAGCCGCGCTCGATGATCACAAGAGCATTGAGCAGCTCCTGCTGCCAATACGAGCGCCGCCGCGGCTCGCCCCAGGCAAGCGCCGCGAGCGCCGGGATCACCGGCCGCATGTGTTTGGGGTTGACGACCACGTCGCCGAAGGCGGATTCCATGCCCCATAAGGCGAGCATGACATAACGGTCGACCGCGTAATCGTGTTCGATGCGCGCCAGCAGGGCGCCATATTCCTTCGCCCGCTCCTTGCCGGTGATGATGCGCCAGTCGGAGACGCGCCGGTTGAGATATTGCCAGACTTGTTCGTTAAATTCGGGCTGCGACCGATCGAGCGCATAGACCGAAGTGTCGGGCTTGAGCCCGGTCATGACCCGCGTGTAGGTCGCGTCGGAAACGCCGCGCCCCCGCGCGCGCGAACGGAAGCTTTCGGCCCATTGGGAAAACGACGCGGCGCTGGAAGCGGTCGCGCCGATGAGCGCCGCTGCGGCGCCGAGCGTGGCGCCCAGAAACCTGCGGCGACCGATGTCATCCGGCATGGTTCGTAGCCCGCATGCACGAAGCGGACTGCGGAGGCCTGGCTCCTTCGGCTCAGTCCTTCGCTCGCTCGACGTAGCTGCCGTCGGCAGTCATCACCACGATTCGCGTGCCCGGCGCGATATGCGGCGGCACCATGGTGCGCATGCCGTTCGAGAGCAGCGCCGGCTTGTAGGACGAAGACGCGGTCTGACCTTTCACGGTCGGCTCGGTTTCGACCACTTCGAGCGTGGCGCGCTGCGGCAATTGGATGGCGAGTACCGCGCCCTCATGGGTGCTCAACGTCACCTTCATGTTCTCCTGAAGGTAAGCCGCCTGGTCGCCCACGATGTCCTTGGGGACGGGTACCTGATCGTATGTCTCGGGATTCATAAAGTGAAACCCGTCGCCGTCCTGATAGAGATACTGGTACTCGCGGTCCTCTACATAGGCGCGCTCGACCTGCTCGGTGGTGCGATAGCGCTCGGAGACCTTCACCCCATCGCTGATGCGGCGCATGTCGAGTTGGGTGACCGGCGTGCCCTTGCCCGGATGGATGTTCTCGGCGCTCAGGATGACGTAGAGCTTGCCGTCCATATCGACGATGTTGCCCTTGCGGAGCGAGCTGGCAATGACTTTCACGGATTGCGATCCCCGGTGTCGCGGCCGCGCCGGGGGCGCGGCCGCAATGGCGCGCAACATAGCGATCCTGAGGCGAGGCGCCAGTCATTTCCGCTCGGTTTGCGGTCGGACCGGGCGGGGCGCATGAGCGCACCTTCGCCCTGGTGGGCGCCGCACGTCCATGCGGACCGCCGGCCGTTTCTTGTCGCGCGCGGGCACATCACCGCGGCGGCACGCAATTTCTTCGCGACACGCGGCTTCACGGAAGTTGAGAGCGCGGCGCTGCAGATTTCCCCCGGCAATGAGGCCCATCTGCACGCCTTCGCGACGAACCTGCAGGCGCCCGACGGAGCAAGATCGCGACTTTACCTCCACACCTCGCCGGAATTTGCCTGCAAGAAACTGCTGGCCGCCGGCGAGCGGAAGATTTTCGATTTCGCACGCGTGTTCCGCAACCGCGAGCGCGGGGCGCTGCACCACCCGGAGTTCACCTTGCTCGAATGGTATCGCGCCGAAGAGGGTTATGAAGCCGTGGTGGAAGACTGCGCGGCGCTTATCGCGGCTGCCGCGCACGCGGCGGGCGTACGGCGTCTCACCTTCCGCGACCGCATCGCCACGCCGTTCGCCGAACCGGAGCGCATCACCGTGGCACAAGCCTTCGCGCGCTTTGCCGACGTCGACCTGTTGGCGACGGTCTGCGCGCACGAGACCGACCGCGACGCCTTGGCGGCCGCCGCCGCGAGGGTGGCCATCCGCGTCGCGCCCGACGACACCTGGGCCGACGTGTTCAGCCGTGTGCTGATCGAACGGATCGAACCGAACTTGGGAATCGGACGGCCGACCATACTTTATGAATATCCGACGGCCGAGGCGGCCCTCGCGCGGCGAACCGCGAATGACGCGCGCGTCGCCGAGCGGTTCGAGCTTTACGCCTGCGGGGTGGAACTGGCGAACGGCTTCGGCGAGTTGACGGACGCGGCCGAGCAGCGGCGCCGGTTCGAAACGGAAATGACGGAGAAGGAGCGCCTGCACGGCGAGCGCTACCCGATCGACGAGGAGTTCCTCGCCGCGCTCGCGGCGATGCCGCCCGCGAGCGGGGTCGCGCTGGGCTTCGACCGCCTGGTGATGCTGTTGACCGGCGCGCCGCGCATCGAGCAGGTGCTGTGGACGCCGGTCGTGGAAGAGGGACACGCCACTCGAGGAGCATCATGACAGTCTCTTCGCGCTCATTACGCCGCGTCTCCGATCTGACGGACGCCGGATTTGTCGACCCGAAGCGCCTTCCCGATCTCGAGCGTGTGGCCGCGCGCTACGCGATCGCGATCACGCCCGCCATGGCGGCGCTCATCGATCCGACCGACCGGCAGGATCCGATCGCGCGCCAGTTCGTTCCCGATCCCGCCGAACTCGAGGAGAGGCCCGACGAAGCCGCCGACCCGATCGGCGACGACGCCCACAGTCCGGTCGCGGGCCTCGTCCATCGTTATCCCGACCGCGTGCTGCTCAAGCTCGTCAATGTTTGCGCCGTCTATTGCCGCTTCTGCTTCCGCCGCGAGATGATCGGCCCGGGAAGACCCAGCGCGTTATCGAACGAGGCGCTCGCGGCCGCGCTCGCCTATGTCGCGGCGCATCGGGAAATTTGGGAAGTCATTCTCAGCGGTGGCGATCCGCTGATGCTCTCGCCGCGGCGCCTCTCCGCCGTCATGAAGCGGCTCGCCGCGATCGAGCACGTCAAAATCGTGCGCGTGCACACGCGCGTGCCGGCGGTCGATCCGGCGCGCATCACGCCGGCGCTGGTGCGCGCGCTCAAAGCGTCCGGCAAGGCCACCTACGTCGTGCTCCACGCCAACCACGCGCGCGAACTAACGCCTCCCGCGCGCGCCGCCTGCGCGCGCATCATCGATGCGGGCATGCCGATGCTCGCCCAATCGGTGCTGCTCAAAGGCGTCAACGACGACGCCGAGACGCTGGGCGCGCTGATGCGCGCGCTCGTCGAATGCCGCATCAAGCCTTATTATCTGCACCACCTCGACCCGGCGCCCGGCACCGGCCATTTCCGCACGACGATCGCGGACGGCCGCTCGCTCATGCGTGCGCTGCGTGCGCGCCATTCCGGCCTGTGCCAACCGACCTACGTGCGCGACGGCCCGGACGGGGAGGGGAAGGTGCCGTTGTGACACCTTCCGTTCCAAGAATAGGGACGGCTTAGTTCATTCCGCAGGGACCATCCCCGGATTCGGAATCGGCGACCCTACATCTCGACTGATAGGTGATGCTGGATCGCCGCCGTTGGGGGCGTTTGGCTTTCGAACGCCAGCTGCACCATCAGCCAGCCTCCAAACATCGGCCTGAAGCCGCTCGTATTGTACCGCTTCGGCCGGGGTTAGTCCACGCAGTTCGCTGTTCGGGCTGAAGGCCCACTCTCGCGCGGCCTGCTCGGACCCCCGCCCATTCTGGGCACGAACCAGCAACTTTCCGAGGAGACGCGCCGCGGCTGGATCTATCGGCGTAACAAGATTGTCACGGCAGGCCCGAGGGACCATGTATCCGATCACAGCACCGCACAGCAGTCCGGCAAGGCCGACGATCGGGACGTAAAACCAGCCTCCCTGTGGGTCGAAGTGCTCGGCAAGAGCCGTCTGGATTCCCTGCGCCACTGCGACCGACAAACCCAACGCAATTCCCATCACGACAGAATCGCGCAACGCGTCTGTCTTCCCCGTCCGTCGAGGATCCCCGCCGAGGAAATATGTCAGCATGACGCTGACCGTGGCGCCGGCGAGAATCCACGGAAGAGCCATCGCCACCCTGGTCGGTAAAAAGTCCCACGAAACGACCGTGACGACGGTTCCGGCGTTCGAGACGGCCGCCGCGGTTCCAGCCGCCGAGACGGCCGCCGCCGCGGTTCCATCGGACAGATTAGGCACAAGCAGCTGTGCGAGCGCGGCAAGGGACTGCAACGTATCCGGCAGTCTCAACATGACCGTCGTCATGATGATTACGAGGCACGTCACGGCGCCGGCCTTTGCAGCGATTGGCGCGAGCCCCGCGGGAGAGCCCTGTCGCCAAACGTCGTCATTGATCTGGTCCGCGCGCTTGTTGAGTGCGATAAAGACCGCGCACCCGTACATGGAACTGGCAGCGATCGCGGATATTACCGCATTCAGGACGCTATCAGAAAACTCAATTTCGGAGGCGTTGAGCATGCGGTCGACGACAAGCCAGAAAACAGCAGTAATCAATGCTACCAGAAGAATCGGGGGTGCGACGATGTCGAACAGTCTGCGGTCGCCAAGCTCGGGCAAGACGAACCCGAGTTGCTTCAACATTTGTTCGGCGTCGGACTGGCTGGCCGCCTGATATCGAACGCCCCAGCTGATGTAGGTGTAGATTCGGTGCAGCAGCTTGTTGACGGACTGGTTGAGTTCGCGGTCCTTGTCGTCAGCGCCCGGAATCTCCTGCGCGAGCGCTTTGTATCGTGCGGATATGTCTTCAAAGTCCTCCTGAAATGGCTCGAAGTTTGCGTTGGACAGGCTGATCCCCATCGGACTGAGCAACTCGATTAGCACGGTTGCGCGCGCCCAACGGTGGCGCAGATACCTGTTCGGAAGCTGCAGATCGTCGCGAACCTGCTGTGAGACCGAGTCGAACTGCCCGTCGGGCATTTTGTAATCGGCATTTTTGAGAATCCCGATCGTTCTTTGCACACCGTCGGGCACGAGGAACCATCCATGAATCACTCGCCGCAGCCAAGTCTCGATCATATCAAGGAACTTGAGATTGGAATTAGGTAAAAGACCGACCATGATCAGGGCCACCACCAGAGCCCAGGCCTGAGGAGAGAATTCCTTCAAGCCGACCTCATGCAGCGCGGTAGCCATTTTTGGTCCCGGCGTCACGAACAGGAGGTATATGCCGACAAAGGCGGCGACGTAGGCCCAGCGCGCCTTCTTGTAGGCGTCCCGCAAGAACAGATAGCGAAGGGGGTCTTCGACGTGCGGGAGGGTGTCGCCTGCCTTGAACGACGGTTCGTTGAATCGTTGCCAGGCAAAAGCCACGATGGTGAGCAGGCCGAGGACGAAGCAGACGAAATAAACCAAGGTGTCGGGGGACATGGCTGTCACCTCAAGTACTGATTGTGATCAATGGGCGTGGTGGGAACCGCTGCGGTTGTCATCTGCGGAGGGGCGGTACGGGCTTCAAGACCCGCGAGCACCTCGTCGAGCACTATTTGGCGCGTTAAGCGGCAGTGCATTGTTTCGCTGGTATCGAACGCGCCGGTCTCGAACAACTTATTGATCGGGGCTCCGCCGCCGCACCAACGATAGTAACGGCAGCTGCGTTCGCACGCCTCGACACCGCGGCGAATCTCGCCGCAAATCTGCTGGAACTGCGGGCTGCTCTCGATGTTGGAGAGCGAGTGCGTTGCGACGTGCCCGAGGGCAAAAGCGCCGTATCCGGGATGGCGCGCGTCGAGCAACTCGGGAGAAAAGGTCGACATTTTGCCATCGTGGCTGACGCTCAAAACCGCGAACGGCCGGTTTTGCTCGTCCCTGACCGGCTCCGGCGAGAGAAGTTGCCCGATGGTGCTTTCAAGTTCGCGCACCTTGATGAGTTCGGGCGCCTGCCAGGCTCGTTCGAAGAAGCGTTTTATGAACTGCCTGAATCTAGCCTCGATGCCGATGCGGGCGAGGGACGAAGCGCCATTCGCGCCTTCGATTTCCTCGATATTGAACCCCACCTCCCGGATGCCATTTCGAACATAGAAATCGAACAGCCGGTCGGGGTCCTCGAGAGCGCGCTCGGTAAGTACCGTTATTACGTGGAAGTCGAGGCCATAGTCCTGCAGCAGGCGGGCCGCCCGCATGACGCGTGCATGCGTGCCGTGCCCGGCTCGTGTGCGCCGATTAGTGTCGTGCAGGTCGGCGGGTCCGTCGATGCTTAATCCGATTCGTGACCGCGAGCGCGCCAAGAAGCGCGCCCACGCCTCGTCGAGCAGCATTCCGTTGGTCTGGAAGCAATGGGTCAGGTCCAGGTTCGACGGACGGCGCTCCTCCATGAGCGCGACCGCGTCTTCGTACCAAGCGAGCGGCACGGCCAGGGGCTCGCCCGCATGCCAAGCCACGTCCAAGTGACGGTCGAGAAGCCCGCTTTCGAATACGCGCTGAGAGGCAAGCGCCAACGTATCGAGGGTCATCCTCGCCGTGTTTTTCCGATTGGCGAGGTAACAATACGAACAATCGATATTGCAGAACGGCGTCGGCTGCAGGACCAGCAGTCTCAGCCGGGGCGTCACGCCGTCAAGGCCCGAACACGCGGGCATGGCAGAATCACCTGTTGCGCCACTGTGCGATGTTTGTCAGGTCGGGAAGGTCACGTACCAAGGCCGGATCGATCGCCTCGATCCGCTCTCCGAGCGCGGCGATCCGTGCCGACAAGTCTGCTCCGCCGGTGTTCGTAACGGCCGTTGGTCGGCTCGCGAGCGCATGGCCGGCACCGGCGCAGCTGAGCGCCGCAACCAGCGATACGATTGCAGGTTTGTGACCGAACGATTTCCCAGATTGATTGGACATGCTCTAACGCCTCCTGGCGGCCTTATGAAACAGCCGTCGATCGTATTGTCATGGGTTGTAAAGAGACAAACTGTGAACTACTTCACATAGCGCAAAGTCTTTTATCCGCTTGAGCGGGTTCGTTCATCAGCCGAGATCGCGTTTGCTTCAGGTCATCCCGGCCGTCGGCTCTGCGCGAGTTGCGGCGCTAACCGACCGGCGTGCTTCAGCGAAAGGCGAGGGAAGGGGGCTGTGGTCGGAGCCAAAAAAAAGCCGCCCCTCCCGAAGGAGAGACGGCTCGAACGCGCTGCGCTCGGAATGATGCGTTACTGGCCGCCACCGCCGCCGTTCGTGTCGGCGGGTTTATGCCGCGCCGTGCTCGAATAGCCGGGCGTCATGTTGCCGGGCGAACCGTAGGTGCCCGGTTGGCCCATCTGCGCATTCGGGGCCGGGTGCCGGTTACCAGAATCTTCAGCATCGTGGGTCTCCGTTCCTCTGGTCGCGGCTTCTGCCACTCGGGCGAGCCGTTCGCGACAACCCACCAGAGGCTGCTACCGTTCCATGCGGCTCGCGCATTGGAGCGATGAGGCGGGCACGATGGTACCGTTGCGCGAGCGAGGCTTTCCAGGCAGTGATCAGCGATCGCTGCCAGTCGATTGCTGATCACGGCAACGGCGGCTTTGGTCGCCCGACGGTAGGTCAGAGGCGAACCGTGCGTTGAGCCTCGTGGCTAGCAGTTGTTAGCGCGGCCACCCGCTTTCTACTTGGTGCTACGCTGGGCGTTTTGCGACCGCATCGGCGCCCACAAGAATTTCATCACGTGCGGGAAGCAATTCCTACTCGCCTGGATAGTCTTTCTTTTGGTTCGGACTTCGCCGCTTGTGTCTTTTCCGCAACATGAGCGGGAAATCACCTTCGCTGTCCCTGAAAAAGTTGGATGAAGGTAATTTGATCGTTATGATCGCGTGAAGGCTCTTCGTCGACGGAGGGGGTCGGCGGTCGAACAAACAAAGTGGGTGGGGGCGTAAGGTGGCGTGGAGTTTTGTGCAGCCGCTGCGGCGGCGTGTGTGCCCGTTCGGCGTAATTCACCACAGGCGATTTGGTGCATACGCCGGCATCAGGTCGGCGCTGATCGGCTGCCTCGCTCTGGCCCTGGCCGCCTGCGATCCGGTTACGGACCGCACATATATGGACGAGGGCGCGGGGGCCAACCTTTATACTAGCGACCAGGCGAACCGGACTGCACTACTCGACGAGTATTTCAATTATCTTTGCGTACAAGCTCACGCGAGTTGCATTGACTATGTTACGCTCGTGCAGGCCGGAATGAACGACATCGATCAGCGTTGCGATGGCTATCTCACATGGTTGGACGCACGACGTCGCGATAAGGCGCCGGTTTTGGCGGAAATGGCCGCCGTGCAGACGGCAGTCCACTCGGTCATGACGGTAACCGGCTCCAGCCCGCAATCGCTTGATATATTAACCGCGGCGTTTGGATTAGCCACCGCCACTTACACCCAGTGGAACTCGCGGCTGCTCGTCTCGGTCGAACAATCGACCGTGCAGGAGGTGGTTTACGGTTCCCAGGGAGATTTCCGCGACAAAATCAAAACCTGGCCCGTTCCCGACCGCCCGACGGCAGTTTATTTGCTGCGGAATTATCTGCGCCTATGCATGCCGATCAGCATCGAGGCAAACATTAATACGACGACGAAGCTGGTCAAGCGCGGCGCTACGGCAGCGGCTCAGCAAAGTCTGGTGGTCGGGACGACGACACCGACCCCGGAAATGATAACCCGTATCAGGAGCGTGAGCACTCCGCTCCAGAGGCTTCCGGGCGCGCCCAAAGCTACCGGCACTAATCCTACCCGCCTTGGCCGTTTCGAGGAGAACATGTCGTCAAAGGACCTGAAATCGGTGCTGACGACGCTGTGCATCACGCAGGGCGCCGACCTCGGGCCCGCCGGCTCGAGCGCGCGGACGTCTTTGAGCAGCTTTCTCAGCGCCAACGGAAAGCACGCGTCCGACAGAATTACCGACCGTGTGTTTCAGGATATAGAGGACCTTCAGGACCAGGGAAAACGTAATTGTTCGTAATTAGGCAAGCCGGCTTGCAGCTGTCTTGAAATGTAGGGGGAGAAGGGGCAATGGCTATTGATCAAGCGCGATTTGCGCAAGAGTGTGTCCGGCAAGGCGTCTATATCGGAATAAACCCCCACTATCTGTCGGGCGCCGCGAAGCTGCGCTCTGGAATTTCCGATGAGAATCAGGGTGACTTAATAGGCCCGTTTCGACTCAAGCAGGACGTTTGGAACGCAAACTGCAAAGATACCGATTTTGAGCTCGACTACGAACCGGACGATATCAACCGCTGGCGCGCCCAATGCGCGGTCTATGCATTGATGGCGTTTCGCGCATTCGAGGCCTTTGTCGAGAACAACGGCAGCAACCCGGGCGCGCTCCAGCTTTACCTTCAGCAATGGCCTGATGCCCAATCGTCCACCCTTCAAGCCGACTTGCAAAAAGCCTTGGACGATACCGCCGCGCTCCTCGAGCCGGCGGCGCAGGCCGTGCTGGACGATCCGTCGATCGTCCCGTCGGCAATTACCGAGGCGGGTACGCCTGGCACACAAGCTGGCGCAGTGCCCGGTGCCCCCGCACAGGGTGGCGCAGGGTCGGGTGCCGCCGCACCGGGTGGCACGGGGTCGGCCGGCGCGCGGCCGGGCGGCGCAGGGTCGGGTGCCGCCGCATCGGGTGGCACGGGGTCGGCCGGCGCGCGGCCGGGTGGGGCGGGGGCGGGTGCCGCAGTGCCGGCGGCCGGGCCAGTACCCAAGAGGCTGGTCAAGCTGCGGGAGGCCAACCAAAATCGCTGGGTCAACATGCAAATCACCGGCAGTCTGCAGCAAATCAATAATACTGCCACTCGACTGGTGGCCGCTGCTGCGAAGGCGCGTTATCAGGGCGTATCGGCGAAGACCCGGGTCCCGTGGTTCATCATTGCGGTGATTCACGAGCGCGAGGCGTCCCAGCGCTGGAATGCCAACATTGCGCAAGGCGATCCATTTGATCGGGTGTCCACCCATGTGCCGAAAGGTCGAGGACCGTTCGCAAGTTGGGAGGACGCGGCGTTCGACGCGCTCGTCAACTGCGATCCGAAGGCCGCTAAATGGCAGGACTGGTCACCCGGCGGTGCACTGACCTTGTTGGAGCTGTACAATGGGCTGGGCTACTATTTTCGCGGCCTGCCTTCGCCGTACAATTGGGCCTCAACAAATCAGTATGCGAGGGGAAAGTTTGTACGGGATGGTGTCTTCGATCCGAATTTTGTTGATCCGCAGCTTGGATGCGCGGCGCTGCTCTTCAGGATGAAGGCGATCGATGCGTCAATCAATTTGTGAGGCTTCTGCCCGGCTGGGAGCGACGGTGTCGGGGCTGTTTTCGGTAGACGCCTATGGCGCGCCCTACGGGACGGCGCGGGCAATCTCAGAAAGCTCGATAAAACGGGAAGAACTTTGCACGCCTGCTTCGCCCTTGATACCACCAATGCGTACCACTTGCAAACAAAAAGCGCCGGCCCACCGCGAATAGGCCGTACAGGGGGCGCGCTTCACTAATGCGATGGTCTCTTAGGGTCGCCCCATCCCTAGTCCGGGCCGGCAGTAGACGCCTTCCGGCCGGGGCCAATTCTGCGGATACCCTGCGGTCGTGCACCACAGCTTCTCATCCGTGGTGCGTTGGTCCCACGGCACTTCCTTAATGCCCATGCGAACCCCTTCGTTCATTAACGTCATCCTAGCATCGATTGGACAGCGCTTGCGGAGTAGTGCCGCCCGCTTGGAGTGACGTGACCGCGCGCCGCAAGTTGCGCGGCAATCCACCGAAGCGACGGGGCGCGCACGCTTCCCGGTTGCCGTTGTGCGCTCAATTCCTTGGCCACCGCCACCAGCACGGGGTCACGTTCAGCGTAGGATTTCCGGCCCTCACACTTGCCCTTCTTGACGCGCGCGCGTTCACGGGCGGCTTTCAGCTTGGCGACGGTGGTTGCCTTGTCGAATTGCGCGATGGCGCCGAGCACTTGCCGGACCAGCACAGCGGTAGGGGTGTCTTCAAGGAAGAAATCAGGGGCGCTTGCGGGCACCAGCGCCACCCCAAGGTCCTTCAGATGGTCATGGCCGGCAAGCTGCACCGTCAAGTCACGGGCGAAGCGATCAGGGCTTTCAACAAGGATGACGCGCACACCGTTGCCGGCAATGCGGCTCAGCATGGCAGCAAACCCCGGCCGCGCCGTGACCGGATCAGCCCCCTTGACCGCAGCGTCATAAAACCAATCGACGATGACGTACCCCGCGGCCTTGGCGTAGCCCTCGATCGCCACCCGCTGCCGCCGCTCGCTGTCCTTGTCGGCCCCGACGTTGGCGGCCGATGACGTGCGCATGTAGGCTACTGCTTCGACCCGTTTTCCTTTGTGCGCCATGGCCTTGCCCCTTGTTCGTACTGATTTCCTGAGAAAACAGTACAGCACGGCCGTGTGGTGGTCAAGGACAATCGTCCGGGGGAGGGGGGGTCACTCGAAGACGATAGGGCGCCGGGTTCGGGCCTCAAACGCGACCACCAAAAACCCCACTTAGCAGACGGTTATATTGTACCTAATTGAAGTGATTTGTAGTTCGCTCAGTCGTTTAGGCGATTTCGACCATACTCCTAGCCACAAGCGAGGTTCCTTTGATGAACATGGTTGCGCTTGAGAACGTGAAGGCCGCTCAGCGGTACAGGAAGCGGGAAACCAGGGTGATCGCCCCGCCGGCCCTGCGTAAGCTCCTATGCGGCTCAGGAGGGCCGGCAGCGAGTCACAGGGGCACACTGAGCGCCGCACTGGTGTTCCCCGGTGGAACCCCTGCCACCGAAGACAAAACCGCCGCAGCGGGCGCCGTAGCCCTTCAGGGACGCCATTGGCCAAATCGGCGGCAATCGACCTAACGGCGCTGTTGCATTGGCGGGCTAGCGCGCTGGGGCCTGAGCCTGGACCTGAGCCGGCCCCTGACCCTTGCACTTCACGATCATTGAACGGTTGTTGGTCGTGGAAACAAATCCACCGCCTTCCGAGCCTTGGCCATAGACGCCGTTTTCGCCGACTTGCTGGATAATGTCGTACCCTGCGGGGCCACAAAGCTCCCCGGCCTTCTCGTAGCACTGGCCCCATGAAGTGGATGCATTGGCAATTTGACCAACGATGCCGCCGGTCCAAACCGGTGTGCAGGTGACTACATGCCCCTGCTGGCCATCGGCGGTGTATATCTGTTTGCTGCTGCTGCATCCCGCCAGCGAGATCACGACGGCCGCAAGGGCCGGGAGTAGAACGTAATGCATAGGCCCGCCCCCAAAATGTTGCCGCAAGGATACATGCTGCCAATTACGGCGGCATCAGGGCTGATTTCGCCCCCGGTGGTTCATGTCGTGCTGGTGCATCGATGCTGCGGCGCGCGCTGGCGACGGATTGAGCCTCCTTTTCCCGGCCTCAATGCCCCCTCTCTTTTCTCAGAGCGACTTCAAAACCGGGGCCTAAAGCCCGCGGCTGCTCGGCTATCAGCAGTAGTGCGCCCCTGGGAAAACCTTGGTACCGCGGAGCCTCTAACTTGGAGACCTCTAAACCCCCCTGAAATCGGGGTCATTTGTAGCAATATCGACAGGTTAAAGGCTAGGTCACATCACTCTTGATCTAGAGGCGCCATTTTGATGCGCCCGAATTACTTCGACCAACCACACACTTCACGGGAAGACAAATGCCCACTCTAAGGAACCTTTGATGCCGTTCACGATGGACGACTATGGCAATGCCATTAAGAGCATTGAGAGCGGCGGGGATTACAGCCAAGTGACCCCTAATCCAAATGGAAATGACGCCATCGGCGCCTATCAGGTGCTCAAGAGCAACATTCCGAGTTGGACGCAGGCGGCACTTGGCTACAGCATGTCGCCCGACCAATTTAAGGTATCCATCCGGTGAAGGCCGCGGGCAGACAGACGATTAACGTCTGCGGGTGCCGGTTCAGCGGCGGCGGGCAGGCCGGCGGCCGTGCCTAACGAGACGCTTTGGGCGATATGGGCTGAATGG